>Ga0247727_10004789_pt1 | contig 28244 bp, 17 predicted proteins | sample WisWelCaveWW1625_FD_202498 | JGI IMG/M metagenome (GOLD analysis project Ga0247727, IMG submission 202498) | Biofilm microbial communities from Wishing Well Cave, Virginia, United States - WW16-25 | ecosystem: Environmental > Aquatic > Deep subsurface > Groundwater > Cave microbial mat | place...
CAGACGCTCGGTCAGCGGCTGGCGGCGTTCCCGGCGTTCGCGTCGCTGAAGACGACGGTCGATGCATTTCACGCCAGCCTGAACGCGGCGCGAACGACGCAGCAGGGGACCGAAGGGCAGATCGGCGCGGCGAGCGATGCGGCCGAGGACGCTCGCGTCGCGCTGGCCGTCGGGCTGTATGCGAATCTCGGCCGGCTCATGGAGAAGCACGCGGCTGACACGGACGAGTTGGGCGGGTACTTCGAGGTCGCGTTGCTGCGCGGCGCGGCGCCGTCGCTGCCGACGTTCGATTTCAACTGGCAGGCATCGGGCACGGGCGTCAACGTGGCGCTGGTCGTGCCGGCGGGCGTGTCGGGCACGGTGAGCGTGCTGCTCCGCGAAGGGTCGGTCGAACTCGCGACCACGACCGCCGTCACGCCGGGCGAAACGAAACAGATCGCGTGGCCGAACGTGACGATCGTCGATGACGTGGATGAAGTCGTGCTCCGCGACGCCAGCGGCGCCGACCTCGCCCGCGGCGTCCGCGATGAAACGATTACGGTCACCGTGCCGTAGTGCGGCGGGTGGCATGGGCGGCATGCCGGCGGATTTGCGTCGGCATGCTCACCCAAAGCGGAGAGCATGCCACCCGCCGCGAAGGACACCGGCCGGATCGCGCTGATACACCGCAGGCGCCGTTTCCGCATACTAATCTGGAAGCATCGACCGTTGCGATCCTGCCGACACCGTTGCCGGCCGAGAACGCTCGACACTTCCCTTCGGGCACACGCCGGCTGGCCGGCGCTGGGCCAACACTCTTCGCTTTGAAAACGAGCACGACCATGTCCACGACGCAAACGATCGAATCGCAGCCGGTCCGGAGGTGGTGGCAACGAGTGAGTCGCGGCAGATTGCCCGGTCGGCCGCGACGACGATTGGGCCTGGAGGCACTCGAACGGCGCGTGCTTCTCGCCGTGTTTGTCGTGAACGACCTCGGCGACGGTGATGATTACGACCTGAACGACGGCACGTGCTCGGCGACGTTTGAAACGGTCGGCGAGGATCCGGTCATCATCGTTCCCAACAACGATTGCACGTTCGAGGCGGCGGCGGACAACGCCGTGGATTCGCCCGGCCCGGACACGATCTCGTTCAGCATTCCCGCCGGCTCGGTGATTTCCACGGACGGTATCGGGATCACGGACGGCACGACCGTGGACGCGCCGGCAGGCAAGATTATCCTGGTCAGTTCGACCGCCAGCGGCTTGGGCCTTGTCGTGGTCGGCAACGGGAGCATTGTCCGCAATCTGGTGCTAAACGGCTTCGGCGACGCCATTCGCATTTCAGGGGACGGCAACTTGGTCGTCGGCTGTCACATGGGAGTGAACCTGGCCGGCACGGCCGCGGTGGGCAACACCGTCGGCATTCGGATCGCCGGCAACAACAACACTATCGGCGGCACGACCGCGGAAGAGCGAAACATCATCTCGGGCAACACGGACGTGGGAGTCCTCGTCGGCAGCATCGTGGGGCCAAAGGACGACAACCTGGTCATCGGCAACTTCATCGGCACGGACATCACCGGCACCGTGGCGATCGGTAACGGTCTTGGGCAAGTCGGCAACGCCGGGCAGGGCGTTCGGATCAGTGGCGGAATCGGCAACGTGGTCGGTGGTGCTGGCGACGCCGGCAACGTGATTTCGGGCAATCGAATCGGCGTGCTGATCGACGGCGGCGGTGCGAACTTTCTCGTCGGGAACAAGATCGGCACCGACGTGACCGGCACCGCACCGATCGGCAACATCGAAGCAATTGATCTGATCAATTCGCCGAACAACGTCCTCGGCGGCGACCTGCCGGGCGGCGCGGTCGAGATCGTCGGCAACGTCATTTCCGGCAGTCTCGGCGATTTCCCAGCCGGCATCTTCGGCGCGGGCGTGTTTATCTTTGGCGTGGGGGCGACCGGTAACCGCATTCAAGGGAACAGAATTGGCACGAACATCAGCGGCACGCTCGCGATCCCGAACCGCTCGGACGGCGTGAACCTCAACACGGCGAGCGGCAATTTCGTCGGCGGCACCAATCACACGGCGGGCATGTGCGACCGCGTGTGCAACGTGATCTCCGGCAACATGGGTGACGGCGTGTTCATCGGCTCGAACCTCGCCGCCGGCGCGAACAACAATTTCGTCGAAGGGAATTTCATCGGCGTCAATGCGACCGGCATGACACCTCTGCAGAACAACGCTCGCGGCGTACACATCGACTCGAACGCGGCCGGCAACACGATCGGCGGAGACTCTCCCGCGAGCCGAAATATCATTTCCGGCAACAATCTCGATGGCGTGATCATCGCGCTGGGCGGTGCGATGAATAACGTGGTCAAAGAGAATTTCATCGGCACCGACGTGACGGGCATGGAAGACGTTGGTAACGGCCGGAACGGCGTGTTCATTTTGCGCGCGCCGAACAACGTGATCGGCCAGACGAGCGGCACGAGCTTCGTTCGCAACGTGATCGCCGGCAACGCGCATCACGGCGTGCGGATCGACGGCGTCGAGGCGACCGGCAACGTCGTCGCCGGCAATCTGATCGGCACGGCCATGAACGGCACCACCGAGTTACGGAACGACATGACGGGCGTGTACATCTTGAACGCGGCTATGAATCGCGTGGGCGACGTGTTCGCGGCCGGGCCGACGCACCCGAATTTTCCGGGCAACGTGATCGCGGCCGTCGAAGCGGGAATTCGCATCGAAGGCACGGACGCGACGCGCAACGATGTGCTCTCGAATTTGATCGGCGTGGACGCGACCGGCCTGCGTGGCTTTTCGAGCTTCGCAGAGATCGGCGTACACGTGCTCGACGCGCCGCTCAATCGGATCGGCGTGCCGGCCGTGGCCTCGGCGTCGCCCGGCGGGAACACCATCTCGCACAACAATTTTGGCGTGTACCTTCAAGCGACGGCCGCGACGCAGGGCACGGGCACGTCGGGGAGCTTGCTCGGCGGCAACTTCATCGGCACCGATTTCACCGGCCTGATTAGCCTGCCGACGTCGGATCTGGGTAATCGCATGACCGGCGTGCTCATCGACAATTCCTCGAACAACCTTCTTGGCGGCCAGCCGACCGGCATGCCGATGCTGCCCGGCAACGACATTTCGGGAAACGGCGGCGACGGCGTGCGCGTGATCGGCGACGCGGCCAAGGGCAACACCATCGGCAACAACCAGATTTCCGCCAACTTTTTGTTCGGCATCGATCTCGGCGGTGACGGCGTGACGCCTAACGACGCGCTCGACGCCGACACCGGCCCGAACGACTTTCAAAATTTCCCCTTCGTCTCGCCGCTCGTCCTCGAAGGCGGCACGGACGTGATCGTCGGTTCGCTTCAGAGCAAGCCGAACATGCTGTATCGGATCGAATTCTTCGACGCCTTCACCGCGGGCCGGGACGGGTACGGCGACGCGGACATTTTCCTTGGTTCCCAAGATGTGACCACGGACGATTCGGGTAACGCGGCGATTTCGTTCCCGCGCACGACGGAGCCGCTGATTGGTCGGTTCATCACGGCGACGGCGACGGACACGCTGGGCAGCACGTCGGAATTTTCCTGCGCGGTGCCGGCCGTCGCGGGCGACGGCAGCGTCGGCCAGGGCCAGTTCTTCGGCGTCACCACGACCTCCGACAGCGGACCCGGCTCGCTGCGTCAGGCGATCCTCGACGCCAACGCGAATCCCGGCCCGGACACGATCACGTTCTGCCTCACCGGCGCCGGCCCGCACACGATCAGCCCGATGTCGATGCTTCCGTCGATCGTCGATCCGGTTATCATCGACGGCGAGACGCAGTTCGGTGCGCGGTGCAACTCGAGCGGCCCGGAAGACGCCACGAACGCGATGCTGCTGATCGAATTGAACGGCGCGAGCGCCGGCGCCGGCGCGCACGGCCTCAACATCACGGCGGGCGGCAGCACCGTGCGCGGGCTGGTCATCAATCGGTTCGCCGGATCGGGCATTCGCATCGCGGTGAACGGCGGCAACAAGATCGAGTGCAATTTCATCGGCACGGACGTGACGGGCACCGCGGCGCTCGGCAATCAAATGGACGGCGTGACCATTCAAGACTCGCCGATGCACGTGATCGGCGGCTCGACCGGGTCCGCGCGAAACGTGATTTCCGGCAACGTCATGAGCGGTGTGGCCATCGCCGGCACCAGCTCGACCATGAATGTCGTCTCCGGCAATTTTATCGGCACGAACGCGGCCGGTGCCGCCGCGCTCGCGAACCAGACCGGTGTGCGCGTTTCGGATGCCGTATTCAACGCCGTCGGCGGCGATCAAGTTTCACAGCGGAACCTTATTTCCGGCAACGCGGGCGACGGCGTTGAGATCATCGACACGGCCGCCGACGGCGACGCTGGCTTCAATTCCGTCATCGGCAACCGCATCGGCACGAACGTCCGCGGCACCGGCACCGTGCCGAATGCGCGCGGCGTCCGCATCCTTGATGCGACGTTCAATGCCGTCGGCGGCGGCGGAGCGAACGCCGGCAACCTCATCTCGGGCAACACCGATTTCGGCGTCATCATCGCCGGGCCGGACTCGACGAGCAACATCGTCCGCAACAACCTGATCGGCACGAACGCCACGGGCGACGCCGCGCTTGGCAACCGGCTCGGCGGCATCTCGCTCGGCAGCGACGCCCGCAACAACACGATCGGCGGCGATGTCGCCTCCGAGCGCAACGTGATCTCCGGCAACGGCGCCTTCGGCATTCGCATCGGCGGCTCTGGCGGCCTGCCGGCAACACAAAACGTCGTCATCGGGAACTTCATCGGCACGGACCGCGACGGCGCCGGCGAACTGCCGAACACCGGGCACGGCATTCAGATTGCCGCACATTCCGCAAACAACACGGTCGGCGGCAGCTCTGCCGGTGCGCGAAACGTCATCTCCGGCAACAACGGCGACGGAGTTCACGTCAGCGGCATCGCTACGGCGACCGTCACCGGCAATCTCCTGATCGGCAATTTCATTGGAACAAACAACGCCGGCACAGCCCCGGTTCCCAATATGCAGAACGGCGTTCACTTCGCGGAGCATTCGGCGAACAACACGATCGGCGGCATTTCGGACAGCCAGCGAAACGTCATCTCCGGGAACGCTCAGAACGGCATCGCCATCACGGACTCGACCGCGACGATGAACCAGGTCCTCGGCAACTTCATCGGCACCGATCTCACGGGAACCAAGCGAGTGCGAAACGAGGAGGCCGGCGTGTTGATCGACGCGGCCACGCAGAACATCATCGGAATCACCGGAACCGTCCGGAGAAACGTCATCTCGGGTAACGCGATCGGCGTGCACATCACGGGCGGCGCGAACCGGAACCGAATCATACGAAACTTCATCGGCGCGGATGTGTCGGGCGCGGCGCCGCTCGGCAACGACGAAGCGGGCGTGCTCATCGACGGAGCTGCGATGAACGAAGTCGGCGGCGTCTTGCCCGGCGAAGACAACGTGATTTCGGCGAACCAGTTTGGCGTGCACGTCAACGGTGCCGCCTCAGCCGACAACTACATTGGTGGAAATTTCATCGGCACGGACTCGACTGGCATGCCCGGGCCGGACCCGGACAACGCGCCGCTAGGCAACCGTGAAGCCGGCGTGCTCATCACCGACGCCACACGAACCGGTGTCGGCGTCACACTCGCGCTGTCCACGTTGATCGACGCATGTTTCGGTCCTGCGCATTCGAGCAACGTCATCGCGGGAAACGAAGGGCCTGGAGTGCGAGTCACCGGTAGCCAGGCCGCGGGCAATGTCATCCGCTGCAATTCGATTCACGACAACGCCGGGCTGGGCATCGACCTAGTGGGCAACGAGCCGGCGGGTCGCGAAGTGACTCCCAACGACGTCGGCGACATGGACGCCGGCTCGAACGGACTACTGAACTTCCCCGTCGCCGTCACGTACTCGATCGACGAAACCGATCCGATGATGCCGAAGACAATCATTATCGGCTTCGTCGAGCCGGGCAGCGCCGTGATCATCGATCTATACGCGCTGCCGGAGAGCGTCGTCAACGTAGTCGAAGGCCCCGACCCAACCGGCTACGGCGAAGGCGAAATGTACCTTGGGTTTGCCATGCCGGACGCGACGGGCAGGTTCGTCCTGGAACGCGAGCCGTTGCCGGCCGGTTTTCCGTTCGTCAGCGCGACGGCGACAAGCGTGGCCGACGGATCGACGTCGGAATTCTCCGGCGTGTGCGGGTACATCGACGCCGAAAACGACGGCAATCCCGACACCGATGGAGACGGCCTGTGCGACGACTGGGAGACGAACGGCATCGACTTCGACGGCGATGGCATCGTGGACCTCGACTTGCCACGTCTCGTGGACGATCAAAACAATCCGGATCGCGCGGACCCCAGTGTGCCGGACATCTACGTCGAATTCGACTGGATGGACTGTGCGATGCCGGGAGGCGACTGCGCCGCAAATCATGCCAGCCACGAGCCGGTCGCCACGGCAATGGCCCCCGTCGAGAAGGCGTTCAACGACCGCGACATCCACCTGCACTTGATGCGCGACGAGCCGCTTCGCGAGATCACGAACATTCGGTTCAATGACGGCGCAGTCAAAGTAGCACCCGGCGGCACCTTCAACGACCTGAAAGTGGGCAACCCCGAGAATCCGTGCGGAACCGGTCCAAACGATGGGCATTTCGGAACGATTGCAGAGCGAATGGCGTTGAAACCGGATGGCACCTCCAACTGCGATAACATCCTGGCCGCGCGGCGACTCGTGTTTCGCTACCTGATCTTCGGCCACAATCACGCGCATACTCCCGGATCGAGCGGCATCGCCGAACTGCCCGGCAACGACTTCATGGTCACGCTCGGCGACTGGAGTGCCGAGGGCCTTAGAATTAGCTCCGGCCTCGGTCCGGGTAAGATGCCCGACGAATACCGAAGCGTCATCGAAACCGGGACGATCATGCATGAACTCGGCCACACGCTGAACCTGCGGCACGGCGGCCGCGATAACATCAACTGCAAGCCGAACTACTTGAGCCTGATGAGCTATTCGCTGCAGTTTCCTTACCTCGACCCCCAACGGCCGCTCGACTATTCCGATCAGACATTGGACCCGCTTAATGAAAGCATTCTGAATGAAGCGGCGGGGATCGGCGGTCCGGCAGGCCGGAGCGTGATTTTCGGTGAGGGGGACACGGGCGACGTGCCAGCGCCGCTGCCAGCCGCCAACGGCGCCATTGACTGGAACGGAGATGGTGATACGGCGGACGCAGGCGTTCGCGCTGACATCAGCATGGTCGACGGCCCGTGCGATCCCAAAGCGAACGACTCGGTCGTTACATTTGTCGACCTACCGGACCCGGACCCCGATTCCGCCATCCGTGGCAACACGAACTATCCCAATCAGTCTCTGTTGAATGGATTTGTGCTCACAATGCTGTCGGGCGCGGCGGCCGGCGAGCAGCGTGACATCGTTGGAAACAACAACGGAACGGACATTTTCGTCCCTGACTTCGCCAACGCAGTCTCGGTTGGCGACGACTATGTCATTCACCAACCACCTCAAACGCTCGACGGACATGACGACTGGGCCAACTTGCTCATTCCATTCCGCCGAACGGTCGATTTCGCGGACGGCATTTCGACGGCGACGCCGGACGACGACGTCGACATCACAGTGGATGAATTCATCGCGGCGGCCCAAGTAGTCGACTTTGACGGCGACGGCCGTTCCAACGCCGCCGACAACTGCCCCAGCGATCCAAACGCCGACCAAGCCGACTCGGACGGCGACCTAATCGGCGACGCCTGCGACGCGACGGCCGTCGCAGGCGGAAACGTCACGGCGCGGGTGCGGCGCCGGCGGCTCGTGCTGGCCGGCGACGAACTCGACAATCACCTGCTGATCGAGCAGATCGCTCCGCAAACGTACCGCGTCACGGGCCGCGACGGCACGCAGCTGAATGGCCAACTCGCGGCGCTCGTAATCAATCGCGTGATTCGCGGGATCGAAGCCCTGCTTGGCGACGGCGACGACGTGATTCAAATTGGTTCGGCCGCAAATCCGACGACGACCCGTGGCCTGCGCGTGAATGCCGGCACGGGCGATGACCGCATCGCCTTCGTGCAATTTACCGGCGGGCGAAGCACCACGGTGCACACCGGCCCCGGCGCCGACACGGTCGAGGCCACCGACACGGTGCTCCGCGAGATGTGCGACTTCACGCTGTCGCGCGACGACACGCTCGTGCGGAACAACTCGCGCCTGCGCTGCCGATTCGATCCGGCGTCGATCGGGCGCCGCGCCCGATGAGCGCCGCGCGAGGCAAAGGTCAGCCGAGTCCACGACCCGCCCGCTTTCCGAATTGATTCCACGCGGCCGGCGGCGCGGCCTTGACGCTCACGGGCACGGACTGCACGGGATGAACGAACACAAGTTCAGCCGCGTGCAGCGCAATCGTGCCCGGAGTGCCGGCGCGGCCGCCGTATTTCACGTCGCCCACGATCGGCAGCCCGCGCGACGCGAGTTGCACGCGAATCTGGTGCGACCGGCCGGTGCGCGGGCGAATCTCCAGTTGCGTCAGCCGCCCGCGGCGCTCACGGATCGAATACTTCAGCGTCGCGCGGCGCGAGTCTTCAGCCGGCGTGCGTGCCGCGCGGACGACGTTGTCGCGGCGGTCTTTCGTCAAAAAATCAGTCCACTCGCCGGCTGGCGGATCGGGCGCACCCGCGATCCACGCATGATAAATCTTGCGAATCGAGTTGTCGCGAAACTGCTGTGACAGCCGCGCGGCCGCTTTACTCGTGCGCGCGAACAGCACGACGCCCGAGACGGGCCGGTCCAGCCGGTGCACAACGCCAAGAAAAACCTTGCCCGGCTTGCGATACTTCTCTTTCAAGAATCGCCGGACCACGTCCACGAGCGACTCGTCGCCCGTGCGGTCGCCCATCGTCAGCATGCCCGCCGGCTTGTTCACCGCGAGACAGTGATTGTCTTCAAACAGGATTTCGAGCGGTGGCGCCGGCGCCTCGCGGCGCGATTGCTCGTGCGCTGCGGCTGTCGCTGCCGGGCGGCGCGCGCGGCGGCCCAAAGAGTCAGATAGTCGCCTCGGTTTCTTCATGCTCGACCCAATCGGTCGCGGCCGATTCCTCGCCAGACGGCTGGCCCGCGGCGGCCGTGATCCGTTTAACCAAAATCGTGGCGTAGGAACCGCGCGGCACCTCGAACCGAATCGTCAGCTTACTACGGCCCCGGTACAACTCATCGTCGGCCGCCTCGTGTTCCAGACCGCCCGCGTGAACCGTGGCCCGCCGCCAACCTTTCGAGAAGAAACTGTCGCGCGGATATTTCACTCGCAACTCGCGCGTCGTCAGACCTAACTCGCCGAGCGAGCAGTCCACGAGTTCCTTGATCGGCCCGTCTTCCAACCGCTCGCGCGACGACGGCAGCGGCAGAGTCGCCGCCTCGAGTTGGCTGCGCGTCGTGTCATTCAACTCCGTGAAGAACGGCAACTCGCCGATCTTGCACGGGACCAAAACGAGTTCGTGTGCCGCACAGACGTTTGCGAGCAGCGCCGCGAGCAGCCGATTCCAAAGATAGCTCTGAAACGCGGCCAAATACAGCATTCGTTGATCCGACTGAATGCGCACGAACGCGCCGCGAAAGTCGCCCGGCCGATCGCACAGAAATTCGACGATCGCCCCGCGCGACGACTTGCCAAGTTTCGATCGGCACGCCGGCCAGTCGCCCCAGTGCAGTCTCAGCCACCGCTTTGCCTCGCGGTCGCGCGGCCGGTCCAGCGGGTTCGCGTCGGCGATGGCCCGCCAAAGTGCCCGCTCGAAATCGCCCGCGATCCACGCCCGCGCCACGAATTCGCGCGACTCGCCGAGCGACCCGAACCGCTGATCGTCGAAATAATTCGGCAGCCCGTCGCGCCGCACGCCGGCCAGCGCCGATTCCGCCGCAAACATCTCGTCGCCGGAAATCGCGCGCAACACCACCGCGAAACGATTGCCCGCGATGTCCGACGGCAGAAACGGCCGCGCGGCTTGGCCGATGTATTCGAGCTCCAGATTCGTCTGCCGCAAGTCGCGGCGCGGACCGCGGCGGATCGTGATCGACTGCGTCGTGACCGCGTGCCGGTCCTTGAGGCCGCCGAACGAGACTTGCCGACGGTCCAACTTCCAGCGCTGCACGACCGCCTCCACCGCTTCCGGCGTGCCTAGACCGCGCTTGATCAATCGATACAGCGCGAACTCGCCCGAGCCCGACGCGGCGAACTCGCTCAGTTCCTGGACCTGAAAATCTTCCGGCAATCGTTTCAGTTTCACGCCGCCAGTATGGCGAAAGCACTATTCTCCCGAAACAAGTTTTCCGCTACTTTCGAGCTTCACCGCGCGATCGCCAGCGCGCCCGAATCGCTTACCTAAAGGACAACCTGCCGTGTCGCTTGGCATCTGGCTCGCAAGTCTGCTCGGTCTCACGCCCGGCGAATTTGCCACGCATTGCGCCGCGGCCGACGAGAAGCTCGTGCTGGTCGTCGCCGCGCCCGACTACCGCGCCGCGCTGGTGCCGTGGATCGCACACCGCCGCGCGCGCGGCTTTCGCGTCGAGCTGATCGATCCGGTCGAGGTCGTCGGTCCATTCGAAGGAGCCGCGGCGGCGGAAAAGTTGCGTGAGGCCATCGCGGCTCGCGTGCCGCGCGAGCATGATGCCGCGCCGTCCGCCGATGGCGCCGCGCCCGCGGCGTTCGTTCTGCTCGTGGGCGACGCGCCAGCGCCCGGCGAGCAACTCGATATTTCGCGGCTCGTCCCCGCGGCCATCGAAACGGAGCAGGCGCGGCCGAGTTCGCCCAAGCGGTTCGTTTCGGACAACGGCTTCGGTCTGCCCGACGCCCGCGGCCGTGCGCAGCTCGCTGTCGGCCGCTGGCCGGCGCGAAACGCGGGCGAAGTCGCGGTGCAGGTTCAAAAGTCGCTCAAGTTCGAAGAGTCGCAACGACCCGGCCCGCACCGCCGCGAAATCACCTTTCTCGCCACCACGCCAAACTACAGTCCCGCATTCGACCCGCTACTCGAGCAAATGGCGATGGGCATGATCAACTCGCAGATCAAGCCGCATTGGGGCCTGCGAGCGCTGTACTCGTCGCCGCTCAGCGCGTACTTTCCCGGCCCGGAAGAAACGCAACGGCAGGTCGTGCGCTGGCTCGAAGACGCGACGCCGTTCACACTTTTCACCGGCCACGGCTACGATCAAGGCGTGGACACCGCGCGGTATGCGGGCCGCATGTTCAAAGTGCTCGATTCGGACGTTGCCGAGCGGGTGGCGGGCGATCGGCCGGGCACGCTGTTGTGGATTTCCGCGTGCTCGTGCGGCGACTACGATCTGGCGCCGCCGCGGCGCGGACTCGCGGAGGCCCTGATGATGAACCCGCGCGGGCCAACCGCCGCCGTCGCCGGCAGCGACGAAACCAGCGCGTGGCCGAATCTGCTGCTCTGTCTCGGCCTCGCGCACGACGTGATCGACGCGCCGCCCGCGACACTCGGCGAGGCGTTCCTGCGATTCAAACGGGCCGCGTTCAAGCCCGGTCCGCCGCTCTACAAAAACCTGCTTCTGTCGATGGAGCCGATCGAGCGGCCGGAATTCACCGCGACGGATCATCAGTTCCTCTACAACCTGCTCGGCGACCCGACGCTGGCGCTGAACTTGCCCCGCAAAGTTTCATTCGCCGCCCGCGTCAGCGAGCAGCCGGCAACCGAACCGGGCCAGAAGAAATTCGTCGTCAGCGGCACGCTTGATGACTGGGAGTCCGGCAACGCCGTGCTGTCGCTCGTGATCGATCGTACGGCCTTGAAAGAACGAGTGCCGGATCCGGCACTGCGAGCGGAGGAGGCCGAACGGCGCGCGGCCTATTTCGACCGGTTCGTGATGGCGAACGACAAGCTTGCGGCGCGGGCGGAGGTTGCGGTGCGCGACGGCCAATTCGAGGCGGAGTTGTCCGTGTCGGAATCGCTCGCCACGCGGGTGCGCTGGCTGCAAATCTACGTGAGCAATTCAACGGCGTCGGGAAGTGAATGGTCGGACGGCGCGGGGGCCGTGCCGCTGAAGCTCGTGCCGGACGACGCGACGAACAAGGGCACGGCAAGCAATCGGGATGGCGTGAGGTAGAACGAGAGAGATTCACGCGAGGCGATCGCGAGCATGGATGGTCAGAGTAACCTAATCGCCGAAAACGCGACCGACGACGCCGTGTCACGCTCTGCGCCGCGCGTGGCACTAGTGCACGACTGGCTGACGGGCATGCGCGGCGGCGAAAAGTGCCTCGACGTCCTGTGCCGCCTTTGGCCGAACGCGACCCTCTTCACACTCTTCCATCGGCGCGGCGGGCTCTCGCCGGCGATCGAACGGATGAAAGTTCGCACGAGCTTCCTGCAGCGCGTGCCGGGCATTTTTAGAAACTACCGGATGATGCTGCCGCTCATGCCGGCCGCGATCGAGAGCCTTCAACTGCGTGACTTTGACATAGTCGTCAGCTTGAGCCACTGCGTCGCGAAATCGGTGCGCGTGCCGCGTGGCGTGCCGCACGTCTGCTACTGCTGCACGCCGATGCGATACGCGTGGCACCTCGAAGATTCCTATTTCGGCCGGTCGAATCGTGGCCGCGCCCTCCGCTCGCCGCTCTCCGCCCTCCGCCCTTTGCTACTCGCCGATCTGCGCCGCTGGGACCGCGCGACCGCCGGGCGGGTTACAGACTTCGTTGCGATCAGCCGCACGGTCCAGCGGCGCATCCATGAGTGTTACGGCCGGGCCAGCACGCTGATCTTCCCGCCGGTGAACACGGACTTCTTCACGCCGGACGACCGCCCGCGCGACGATTTCTATTTGTGCGTGTCCGCCCACTCGCCCTACAAACGACTCGACCTTGCGGTCGGAGCCTGTTCGCGGTTGGGGCGGCAACTGATCGTGATCGGCAGCGGGCCGGAGGAGCGGCGGCTTCGCGAGTTGGCCGGTCCGCGCGTGAAGTTTCTCGGGTGTCAGCCCGATGAAACGATCCGCGAACATTATCGCCGCTGCCGCGCACTCTTGTTTCCAGGCGAAGAGGATTTCGGCCTCGTGCCGCTGGAAGCACAAGCCTGCGGAGCGCCGGTGATCGCGCTCGCTGCCGGCGGCGCCACCGAAACGGTGCGGCCCGCCAGCGCAGCGCGGCCGGGCACCGGGCTGCTCTTCGGCGAACAGACGACCGACTCGCTAATCGCCGCCATCCTGCAATTCGAGCAGGGCCGCGCCGCGATCAGCCCCGCGCTTGCGCGCCGCCACGCGGAGACGTTTCGCACCGAACGATTCGCCGCCGAGATTCATCGTTTCGTGACCTGCACGCTGCGCGGCAAATCGTTTACCTCCGGCGAAAGTTCGACGCCGCTCGTCGCGGCATAGACCGCGCGGCGCGAGGCCGCCAGGCGAGTGATTGATCGTAGAATCCTGGCGCTAAATGCGTACAATGGCTGGCATGGAGACGCAGAGCACCTCAACGCCGCCGGCCGAATCGGAACCTCGAGACGGCGCGGATATTCCGCAGGACTGGCTGGAAGAGTTTGAGGCGGCCGCCCGACGGCCTTTGAAAACGCGATTTCGCTACGCCTTCATTCGCACCTACAAGCCGGTACTTGATGATGCTCCTTTTCGCGCCTTTGCCACGATGGAGGAGTATCGTCGCTGGTGCGAAGATAATCTCCCGGACTGGTTGGGTTATGGGCGCGTTTGAATACCGACAGGCCGAGGAAATCCGCGACACATTCAGCCGCCGCGGCGTGCGGTATCTGTTCATCGGCAAGTCCGGCGCAATCTTGCTCGGCTTCCCGGACACCACTCAAGACGCCGATCTGTTTCTTGATAGCTTGCCGGCGAACTGCCAGGCACTCGTTCACGCACTGCGGGAATTGGGCTTCGCCCTCACTGCGAAACAGGCCGGGGAGATCGAAGCCGCCAAGGACTTCATCCAACTCAAGAGTGGGCCGTTCGATCTGGATCTGGTGTTCGCGCCGGACGGAATCGAGCAGTTCGATGACGCATGGCGGCGACGGGTCGATGTGGAAGGATTTCCGGTGTGCCACTTGGACGACATCATCGCCAGCAAGGCCGCTTCAAATCGGCGAAAAGATCGCGAATCGCTGCCGCGTCTTCGGTCCTTCCGTGAATACTGGCTCAAGCACCGCTAACAGCGCAACGAAAACCGCCGCCCGCACGTCCGATCAGCCGCCGGTAACCGTGTCATGCTGGCCCGGCGTCTTGCCGGCGAGGTGGACGCCAAAGAAGCTGCGCACGCGCTCGCGGTATTCGTCCCCCGACGTTTCGAGGCAGGCGTTGTGGCGGGCGCCTTTGACGACCCAAAACTCGCGCGGCTCGCGAGCGGCGTCGAAAAACTCGCGAGCGATGTCGGGGCGAATGTAGCTGTCGCGGCCGCCGTGAATCATCAGGATCGGACGCGGCGCGAGCCGCCGAATCGCCCGCTCCAGCCGCGAGAATCGGCAGCCGAAATCACGCTCGACGCGGGCGAGCACCCAATCGCGAATGATCGCCAGGTACCAGTCCGGCACGACTTTGACCCACCACTTTTCGCCGACGACGAGCGAAATCCACTTCTTCATGTACGTCAGCATCGTGCCGTGCGTGGGAAAGGCGCCGTCGGTCAGCACGCAGCGCACGGATCGGTCGCGCGCCGCTACGCCGATCGACGCGCCGCCGCCGCGGCTAATTCCAAACAGTCCAAGCGGCAGGTCCGCCGCGCCCGGCCGCGTCTTGAGATACGCCAGCGCGGCCTCCAGGTCGTCGAGTTCATAATTCGTCACCCAATGCCGTGGCGCGTACGCCGGGTCCTTGTCGCTTTCGCCGTGATTGCGAAAATCAAACGCGAAAATGTCGAAGCCGTCTTGCTGTAGCGGCTCCCAGTAGGCGACGCCGCTCCAACGGTCGGACAAGAATTCGTGGCAAAAGACGACAAGCCCCTTTGGCTTGCCGGCCGCCGCCAGATAACTGCCACGCAGCGTGAGGCCTTCGGGCGTGACGAATTCGACTTCCTCCGCGGCCGGGTGCGGCGCGCCCTCGGCCGGACTGAACATCGGCGACTCTTCGAAAATGCGGCGAATCGGCGGCGAGTATTGCCGCACGATCAACATGGTGCGCACGGCGAACAGCACAAACGTCAGCCCAACAGCGGCGGCGATGACCCAAAGCGTGGTGAACATGCGGCGTGCGTCCGGCGAGTCTGACTCTCCTGTGCGACTACAGAGGGCCGCTCAGTAGGCGTTGCGGCCGATCATTCCGCGCAGCAGCGTGAGGAACATAATGCGGAGATCGAGCCACGGCGTCCAGTGGGCAATGTAGTGCAGATCGTACTGCACGCGTTTGCGCAACGACGTGTTGCCGCGCCAGCCGTGTACTTGTGCCCAGCCGGTGATGCCGGCCTTGACCGCGTGGCGCAGCATGTAGTGCGGCACGGCGTCGCGGAATTCTTCGATGAAGACGGGCCGCTCGGGCCGCGGTCCGACGATGCTCATTTCGCCGCGCAGCACGTTGATGAGTTGCGGCAACTCGTCGAGGCTCGTGCGGCGCAAGAATGAGCCGAGCACCGTGCGGCGCGGGTCGTTCGCCGCGGTCCACACCGGGCCGGAATTGCGCTCCGCGTCCACGCGCATGGTGCGAAATTTCAGCATCTCGAACGGCTCGCCGCCGAGACCCGCTCGCTCTTGCCGGTAAATCACCGGCCCGCGGCTCGTGAGCTTGATCAGCGCTGCGACCAACAGCAGCAGCGGCGCCAGCACGATCAGTCCGACGGCGGCGATCGAGCAATCCATCACGCGCTTCACGACGCGAGCCAGTCCATCGTGCGGATTGGCCCGCAGTCCGACGATCGGCAGGCCGCCCAATTCGGTGGCCGTCAACGACATGGCCGCGAGGTTTGGCACGTCCGGCACGAGCCGCACGTCCACCGGCACATCGGCCAATTGCCGCATCACGGATTGCATTGCGGTGTATCGTTCGAGCGGCAATGCGATAAAGACATACGCGGCGCGCTGCCGCACGATGATCGTCGCGAGTTCGTCGAGGTTACCGAGCAACTCGATTCCGTGAACCGCGCGGCTTGGCTGATCATCGACGAAGCCGACCGGCTCCAGTCCGGTCCAGCAGTTGGCCTTCAGCATCGCGGCGACTTTCTGAGCCAGCCGGCCGCCGCCCACGATGATCGCCGGGCTGCGATTGAATCCGCGCCCGCGCAACGCGTGGATGACGCACCAACCGGCGCGGCGGGCGAGCGCCATGCCGGCCGCATTCAGCGCAAGAAACATCGCGATCACAAGTCGCGACTTGTACGGGTCACGGCGATAGAACAGCGCCGCGATCAAGAGCAGCACGAGCACGGCGTTCGCCCGTGCGATGCCCCACAATTCGTGCGACGGCTGCCGCAAACGGTGCAATTCATACAAACCCGCCACGCGACTGCTCACGCACGCGAACAGCAATACGAGCGGCAGACCACGCAGGCACCAATCAAACGGCGGAATCCCCTGCTGCGGCGGCAGGCCGAACTCGACGAAAAACCGCAGCGAATAGGCAAGCAACCAACTGGCCGTCGCGACGGCGAGATCACTCGCGACAAAACACAGTGCCAGCTTCTGTCCCTGTCCCTTCATCGATCATTCCGATTCAAATTCCGCGGTGGGCGCCGTGAATTCAACCGACCGCCAGCACGGGAGTTCCAAAATTCGAGCCGGGCTTCTATCAGTTCGGACGGGACGAGTCAATCGTGGCCGGCGTGCGGTAGTGAAACCGTTTCATGAAAATGCCATCATCTGCGGCACGCCCTGAGTCCGCGAAGATCGCGCCACACCGGCCCGTGCGGCCCGCGGCAACCACGCCGTTGTGATGTTGCGCGGCTTTGCACAAAAAATGTAGGGTGGTTGCTTGCAACCACGCTTTGCACGCCTGAATTCCCGGTGGTTGCAAGCAACCACCCTACGCTCGTCGTCGAGCAAATCACTTATCTCAGCCGCCTGGTTAACGGCCTGAGACTGCTTGTGCCGGCGAGCCGCCGGACTTGGCGACGAGCAGTTCGAAGAATTCGCCGAGCGTCTTTGGCTTTTCGGTGAAGCCCAGCGCGGCGGCGAGTGCTAGAAGGTCGGCGAACGATTCGTCGAGTTTGCCGGCACGGTCTGCTTCCGACATGGTGTTGAGGGACAAGGTCAATTCGCGCACTGCCTGGCCGAGTTCCTGGGCCGGGTTCAGCACGTCGCGCGACTTGCCGATGCGGCTCAGGGCGAGGTACAGCCTGCAGTGGTAATATTGTGACGGCTTCGGCTTCATGAGGCCGAAGTAGTTCGAATACTGTTTCCAGTGCTTGACGGCGGCGTCGAATTCGCCGGGCGACTTGGTGGCGGACCACGAGAGCACGCGGCCGTATTCCATGAGCACGTCGATCGCCTTGGGGTTTTCCTTGCGCACGAGTTCGATGATCTGCCGCGACTCGTCGTATTTCTTTTGCAGCCGCAGCGCGGTGGCGAGTTGCAGGCGGACGGCGGTGAGCGAGCGTTTTTTCTTCGGGTCGCCGGTGGTCGCGGGGTCGTCGCCGTATTTTGTGAGAATGGTTCGGAAAAGCGTTTCCGCCTGATCGTACGCCGCGAGTCCGTAGAACGACGCGGCGATCCAACTTAGGCTGTCGAACGTTTGGCCCGCCTCGCGTTTGCTGAGCCGGTCGAGGAACGCGAGGAACGAACGGCGCGTCTGCTCGGCCGCGGGCTTGTCGCCGAGCCGTTCGAGCCGGTCCATCTTTTGTTTGAGTTGCTCGGCGAGCGCCTGAAAGAGCAGCGTGATTTCGGCGGTGTCTTTGCCGGTGGTCTCGATTTTCTTCATGATCTCTTCGGCCTGCGTGAGGTTTTCCATTCGCACGTAGGCTTGCAACGCGGAGGTCAAGATCGGCAGGTGCAGCTTGGCGAGGTCGCCGCGCTCTTCGACCGTTTTGATGAGCGGGTCGAGCAGTAGGGCGGCGTCCTTGTCCTGGCCGCCTTCGATGTGGATCTGCGCGAGGAACAGGTCGGCGCGCACGGCGTCTTCGGGGATCGGCTGCGTCGAGTCGAGCTTGGCGATGCGATCTTGCCGCGTCTTCGTGTACAGTTCGCGGGCCTTCGCGAGGTGCTGCTGCAATTCTTGCGAACGCGACGCGGCGTCGGGCGCGGCGACGCCGACGAGGTAGCCGTTCCAGTAGCCCTCGGCCGCGCGCGACTGCGCAACGAGGTAATCGTCCGACTTCACGCTGACTCGCACGTAGGCCCGCGCCGCGGCGACGTGATCTTCGAGCTTCAGCGCGATCCCGCCCAAGGCCATGCGCGCAAAGTCCGCCTCAGCCGTGTCCGGCCAGCGGCCTTCGAGGTATTCGGCCATGCGCGTCAACTGCGTGCGGTCCACGTCGGGCTGCTCGGGCGGCTTGGCCGTCTCGTAACTTTGCACGTAGGAGGCGAGCGAAATGTACGACGAATGCATCGCCAGCCCGCTGTCCGGGTGCCGCAGCGCGATGTGTTCGAGCACGAGGGCAGCCGGCAGGTATCGCTTCGCCTGATACAGGCAGAAGCCGTAGAGATAACGGGCCTTGTTCACCTGTCCGAGTTCCTGTTTCTCGGTGACCTGACTGAGCGCGATTTCGTAGAGATCGATGGCCTCCGTCCATTTCTCTTCTTCGCGAGCGCGGTCGGCCAGCGTGAACGCCTCGTCGAAGCTGAGCGTGCGGTCGCGGCGGCCGGCGACGGACGCCCACTTGCCCTTTTCCTGAAGCGCGAGTTCCTTGTGCTCGGACTCGTATCGCGCGACTTCATTCCAGATGCTGACGGCCTGACTCAGCAGGCGACTGCGGTTCTGGTCGTTGTCGGGCAGTTTCTTCGCCTGATCGCGCAGTGCCGCGGCCAGTTCCATGCGCACGCCAAGCCCCTGTTTCGTGCGGGCGTCCTTCGTGTGCTCGTTGATCCAGCGTTCGGCGGTCGCTTGAGCGAGCACGTGATCGCCGCGCTTGTTCATGCAGATGATGTGAAAGTAGATGACCTGTTTCTGCAGCGGCGCCAGGTTCTGGTCCTCGTGCTTTCTCAACTCCTCATAGAACCCGACGGCCTTGCGAATGTCGCCCATCTCTTCGTAGCACTTGCCGGTCCACATGCGGGCGTAGAGGCCGGCCATGCGGTCGCGGTGTCGCGTGTAGACTTCGTCGAACTTCTTGATCGCCGCGTTCAGCCGCTCGCGGAATTCCTTGGCGTCGCGGTCGAAGCTCTGCGCGTATTCGTACTCGACGATCGCCATGTTGAGCCGGGCCTGCAACAGATCGAGCAGTGCTTGCTGGCGGTCCTCGATCAACTGTTTCGTTTTCGGCGCGGTCGAGTCGATGAACGACGGAAACTTTTTGTACTCGGCCTCGTATTTCTTCTCGGCCTCGGCGTATTGGCTGCGGGCGTCGTCAAAGTACTTTCGGGCCAGTTCCTGGAATTCCTTGCGTTGTGCTCGCTTGTTTGGGCTGTTCGATTGCATCACGGCGACACGGCCGCGCTCGACCAGGATCATCGCGAGGTCGGTCATCGCCTCGGCCGACCTGCCGTGACTCGGATGCGTCGTCACGAACTTCTGCAAGTGATCGCGCGACAGTTCGAGCTGCTGATCGCGCTTGTCCAGATCGCGCTCGTCGGTCGCCTGGAGCAGCAGGATCTTTCCGCGTTCGTAATCGATCAACTGCCGCACCGGCTCGGGCAGTCGTTCGCGCGATTCGATCTGCGTGAGGTAGTCGAGCGCCACGTCGTAGTAGCCGCGTTCGCGGAGGCTCTGCACGAAGTCGAGGTACTTTTCGTCCGCAGTGGAGGATCGCGACATGACGATCGAGGCAAAGACCGCGCAGGTGATCAGTCGTTTCATGGTTGTGACGTGCGACAGGATCAGAACTTCGGCACCATCGCGGCGCGTCGGCCGTACTCCGCGCTGTGCCGCGCCTCGACGATCGTGATGCTGAATCCGCGCGACAATTCGCTGCGCGCCCGCAGCGCCCACGGCGTGCCGGGGTGCAACTCGCTCACCTTCGTCAGCAGTTGCTCGGCCTTTTCGCGCGGCTCATCGATGAACTTCGCCGGCGCCCACGACTTCGTCTTGTGGCTCGCGTGGCCGACCGCCCAGTACACGTAGTACTTCGCGTCCGGCTTGTTCTTCGGAATCTGCGGCCTCGAGACGAAATCTTGCAGGAAGTATTCGTACTCGAATAGCTTCACCTGATACGCGAACACCTGCCCGAGCATCAGGTCGTAGTGTGCTTTCCAGCGTTGCGACGGTTCCTTGTCGCGCAGCTTTTCGACGTCCTTGAGATATTTGTACGCCTTCGCGAGCGTCTCGCGGTTCTCGTGCGCCTTCTTGTAGGCGGCCTCGGCTTCGGTGCGGAGTCTTTGCGGATCGATGTTGAACGACAGCGGCACGTTCATGCTCTCCGTCACCTTGATGACCTCGTAAATCGCGCGGCGAAACGGGCTGCCGTCGCGGTGCTGCATGTACTCGCGGCGGACGTCGTATTCCGGCACGTACTCCTTCATGTCGAGCGGATCGAAAAACGTTTCCGGAATCTGCTGATCGTTCTCCGGCATCATGAAGTAGATGCCGCCCGAGTCGCGCGCTAGCCGCACCAGTTCGTATGGGCCGAAGCCGCTCGATTGCCGGTCCCAGCGTGCGTGCAGCGCCTCGGTTTGCAGGCACTCCACGTCCGGGGCCTCTGGGCCGCGCGTGATTTGCGGCCAGTACGTGTCGCCGGTCACCGGGTCCTTGTACGTCAGGTGCGCGAACGGATAGCCGAAGATCGATTGCCGGCCGATCACGTAGATTGGCATTTGAATCTTCTTCGCGTCGGCGACGGCCTCTTCGACGTACGCGCCGTCGCTTTCCTTGCGCTCCTTGGTCGCTCGCTCGCCGGATTCGTCGGTTGGGATCACGAGGCACACGGTGCGGCGGCCGGTCTGGAAATACTTGGCATACTGCTTCGCGACCTCGCGTACGTGCCGGCACGGCCATTCTTCGCCCGTCTCATCGACCTGAATCTTATCGATCGCCTCGCGGATCACGCTCAAGTCGCTGGTCGGCTCCTTCGTGTGTACGTGAATGCCCTTGCCGTAACTCAGAATCACCGTCTGCACCGCGTCGCCTTTGGCTTGGCCGGACAGGTTCAACTCTTCGTAAATCTTGTCGAACCGATTCTTGATGTCCTGCTGGTCGTCCTTCATGCTGAGCGATTCGTCGAACAACCAGATGACGAGCACCTTGCGGGTCGCGAGCATGCGGAGGATTTCGCGAGCGAGGCGATCGACGACGGCGGCATTGTCCGATACGACGGCGGTCTCTTCGCCTTTGACTTGCACTTTGAGGTCGAGGTTGCCGCGGCCGGGCACGTCGCCCATGCCGAGCCGCGCGGCGACTTTGACTTCAGGAATCAGGCTCTGATCGACCTTTGGCCCCGCGCCGCCCGCGACCGATCCGCCGACCCCGCCGCCGCCCGACCCGCCCGTGCCGCCGCCGCCCGCCGATGGGGCGCTCTTCGTCACGACCACCTTCGTCAAGTCGGTCGTCGCCTCGGTCAACTCGTCCATCACCTGATTGAATTCCGGCACCTGGCGTTCTTCGGTGATCCGCGTCTCGATCCGCACCGGCACCGGCCGCTTCGGCCCGCTCGTCGAGAGAAACGCCAGCGCGCCGAGCACAAGCACATGCGCGGCAACGCTGACAACGCCCGCCGGCACGGAGCGAATGTCGATCGTCCACTTGCGTCGGCCCGGCGCGGCCGATTGCGATTTCGATTCGTCCGACTTGGCTTGCGGCGGGGCTTCGATCGTTGTGCTCATGTTCGCGAGTCCCAGATCGTGCGTGGGTCGAGTTCCTCGGCGATCCCGTCGTAAAACGGCTCAGAGATGCCTCAACGAAGAGTGTATCAGCGGCGGAGCGCATTGCAACTGAATGTGACGTTTCTACCGTGACCACGGCGTGCTCAACTTGCGGGACACGATCGACGGCTGCGACAGCGTGCGTCTCCATGCGACCGTTGACTCCTTGCCGGCGTTACGGACTCACCACGCGCCAAGCATTTCGCGGAACATGGCGACGAAGTCTCGCGGGTTTCGGGCGAGCACCCAGACGGGCAAGGCCAGCACGAGGCCGCCGGACGCGGCCATGAGCGTGCCGACGAGCGAGTAGCCAATGCGCGTGCCGGCAAGCGTTTCAGCCAGGTCGACTTGAATCTGCCGGAACAGCGTGCGATCGCGCAGGCCGCGGAAGTGCAGCGTCACGTTGCTCAACGCGCCGAACGAATCCATTTCCAGGCTCATGCCGCGATTGGCCATGATCCAGCCGCCAGGCACTTCGTGAAAGGCGACGCCCAGCCGTTCCAGCGTGGCGCGCACCGACGACACCACCGCGGCCTCGGTGCAGTTGTAGATGATGAGCGTTTCGAACCCGCGCGGCACCATCGCCACCACGAGCACCACGTACAGCAGCAGCCCGATCCACCGGCTGTGTACCAGAAACTCCGGCAACATTCGACTGTGCAGCACGTAGCTAATCGGGCCGTTGATCGCGAGGCCGGTCAAGGCCAGTGCCAGCGCGATGGTGTCGCGCAGGCCCGTCGTCACCAGCGGCCGGCCCAGCGCGTGCAACAGACCCAGGACACAGAAATAGGTCCCGATCGGCAACAAGTTCGAGCAGATGAGAAATGCGTCTTCCAATGGAATCGACATGTGCCAGGCCTCTCGCGGTGCTCAATTCAGTTTCGTAGGGACGATTCTAGCGAGTCAAGCGAACGGTTGCCCGACGCGAAATCGCGGTAGACGCAGTTACCAGTATTCCTCGAAATGGATATTGCCGGGATCGCGCGGCCGGTCGCATTTGAAGCCGCGTGCCTCGAGCAATTCCACGACGCCCGGCGGCTGCGGATACTCGACAGTGCCGCCGGCCGCCTTCTTCGGCACGCCGATCATCTTGGGGTTACCGCAGAGAAACACGTGCGTCGCGGATGGATCAAGCGGCTGGCCGATTCGCTGCTCCAGTTGACCCGAACGGACCAGATCTTGAATGTACATCTTCTTCCGCAGATCCTGCTGCTCGCGGGTCGTCAGCGCGATATAGCGATAATTCGGCGCGAGCGCGGCGACCTTCTCGTGCGTGCCAGCGTAGCCGAGATCGCTGCGCAGTCGCACGCAGACGACCGACGCGATCACGCCACGATGCCGGCGTCGCAGCAATTCCAAGAGCATCTTGTTGTGCGGCGCCTCGCCCGTCCCCGTCCCCATGAAAATAACCGTGTCGTCAGGCCCCACGCGGTCCAGCGTGTAATGGCCGGTGATTTTCTCGCTCACGAATAGCCGGCTGCCTTCATTCATCGCGAACAGGCGCGGCGTCAGCGCCGGCGGCCGTTTCTCCGCGTCGCGCACCAGCACGATGTAGAACTCCAGAAAATCCTCTTCTTGCTCACGCAACAATTGGCCGTTTTCGCCGAGCACTGGGCAGGAAATCGAGTACGCCCGCTTCACGACCTTCGTGATTTGATCCGGCTCCAGATGTTCCGGTTGACACCCTTCGACGCGCGGCTCGAAATAGCCGGCGCCGATACTGGTGTACTGGCCGGCTTTGTGCGGCGGGATCGGAAAGTCCGGCCGAAGGCGCATGATCGCAAGCTCGTCATGAATGCGATTCATGTAACTGACGGTGGCGTTGTACTCCTGCTCGCGCAGCCGATTGATTTCGCCGGCCGAAAGCGTCTGCATGAGCCGTCATCCATTCGATGGTTCGCGCGCCGATCCCGCAGCGTCAAATCGCCCGGATTCTAGACCACGTGAAAGCGCGACACAACCTCGGACGCACGGGCGCCGCGCCGCGTGAAGACACGACCCGGTCCGCCCTGCCCTAGTTCCATTGCCGGCATCCGTGTATATTCCGAGATTCGCGAGTTGACGAAGCTGCCCGTGCGGGCGGCCAACTTGGCGTTCGCGCGGTCGGGTGCCGCGATCGTTCAACCGGTGAGAGTTTCATGGTCGATCGAAACCTTTTGCGGGAGTTTGACGTTGGGGAGGACGAACTGCTGGCCGAAATCGAGCCGGCGCTGAAATTTAATAAAGTGTCGGACATTTCCAGCCTGTTCGAGGCGGCCGGCCAAGTTTTCGAGGTCGGACGCATCGTGAGCGGCCGAGTCGTCAACATTGTCGGCGATAACGTCGTCGTGGACGTCGGCTACAAGAGCGAGGGACTGGTCGCGCTGCACGAATGGGACGAAGGCGAATCGCCCAAGCCCGGCGACCCGCTCGAAGTGCTGCTCGAAGGCATGGAGGACGAAGGCGGCGAGATCATCCTGTCGAAACGCAAGGCCGCGCGGATCCGCGGGTGGGAGCGCGTCACCAGCGAGTGCAAAGAGGGCGACGTCGTCGCCGGGCTCGTCACGCGCAAGATCAAGGGCGGCCTGCTGGTGGACATTGGCGTCAATGTGTTTCTGCCCGCCAGCCAGGTGGACATTCGCCGGCCGGGCGACATCGCGGATTACATCGGTAAGACGATTCAGTGCAAGATCCTCAAGATCGACGAGAGCCGCCGTAACATCGTCGTGAGCCGCCGCAAGCTGATCGAAGAACAGCGCGACGAGATGAAGAAGGCGCTGCTCGCCGAGATCAAAGTGGGCGACGTGCGGCGCGGCATGGTGAAAAACATCGCCGACTTCGGCGCGTTCGTGGACCTGGGCGGCATCGACGGATTGCTGCACATCACCGACATGAGTTGGGGCCGCATCGGCCATCCTAGCGAAATGGTCAACATCGATGCCGAAATCGACGTCAAAGTTCTGCACGTCGATCACGACAAGGAGAAGATCGCGCTCGGTCTCAAACAACTCACGCCCAGCCCGTGGGACAAAGTGCCCGACAAGTATCCGGTCGGCACGCGGGTCAAGGGCGAGGTCGTCAACGTGATGAGCTACGGCGCGTTCGTGAAGCTCGAAGAAGGCATCGAGGGCCTCGTGCACATCAGCGAGATGAGTTGGACGAAACGCATCAACCACCCGAACGAGTTGTGTCACGTCGGCGACGACGTCGAGGTGATCGTGCTGCAGCTCAATCGCGAGAAGCAGGAAATCTCGCTCGGCATGAAGCAGACGCAGGCGAATCCGTGGGAACAGGTCGCCGCGCGGTACCCGGTCGGCGCGATCGTGAAAGGCGTCGTGCGCAATTTGACGAACTACGGCGCGTTCGTCGAACTCGAAGAAGGAATCGACGGACTGCTGCACGTCAGCGACATGAGTTGGACGCGAAAGATCGGCCACCCCAACGAGCTGATCGAAAAGGCCCAGGAGATCGAGTGCCAGGTGCTCACGGTTGATCAGGATAAGAAGCGCATCGCGCTCGGCCTGAAGCAACTTCGCAAGGACCCGTGGGAGACCGACATCCCGTCGCGCTATCAGCCGGGTGCGATGGTGAAGGGCAAGGTGACGAAGCTCACGAACTTCGGCGTGTTCGTCGAATTGGAGCAGGGTCTCGAAGGACTGCTGCACATCTCCGAGTTGGCCGATCACAAGGTCGAGAATCCGGAGGACGAAGTCGCGGTGGGCGACGAGGTCGAAGTGAAAATCCTCCGCGTCGATGCAGGCGACCGCAAGATCGGCCTGTCGCGCAAGCGAGCGCAATGGGCCAAAGAGGGCGGCCCCGAAGGTGGGGAGCCGGGCAGCGATGCCGGCGGACCCGCGCCGGAGAAGCCAGCGCCGTCCAAGCCGCAGCCGGCACTCAAGGGCGGCGTCGGCAGCGAAAGCGGCCCGCTCATCGACCCGGGCAGCGTCGGCCAATAGTACGCTGCGTTTCTGTTGACTCGGAACGACGCTGGCTCGGCAAAGAATCCAGCCTGGACATCACCTGATGCGCCGGCGAGGGCGACGGAGCCTTCCTCCCGCGGGGCCGATTCATCCGGAACGGCCCCGTGCGCACCAACGAACTCGATGCGCCCATCATGGGTGCGCCGTAAGTGCTGTTCAGCCGGCAGGTTGCGGAAAACTAGCGTGGCAGGCTGCCAGATCAGCCGCTCATATCTTAAATGTCAGCGGCTGATTTTTCAATTTTCAGCGGCTGATAATTCAATTATCAGCCGCAGGAAAGCCGCTGGTCAGCCGCAGGGAAGCCGCTGGTCAGCCGCAGAGAAGCCGCTGGTCAGCCGCAGAGATGGCGGCGTGCTCGGTGTCGATCCTCATGATTCGAATGCGGCTGCCGCCCGTGCCGACGGCGTGACGAATCGCGTATTCGAGCGTTCGATCGACTCGATCTACTGACCGCATCCGCCGCTCGGTCCCGGCCACGCGTGAATCTGCCGCAGGGCCTCGAAGACCACAGCGGTCGCCACGTTGGCCAAATTCAGGCTGCGCGTTTCGGCCTGCATCGGCAATCGCAACGAGCGGCCCGCGTGCTCTGCCAGCAGTTTCTCCGGCAGTCCGCGCGATTCCGGCCCGAAGACCAACACGTCGCCGCGGTCGAATGCCGCTTCGGTGTAGATTCGCTCGCCACGCGTCTCGACGAGCCAGATCGGCCGCGGGCCAAGTCGCTTCGCAAGTTGGGTCCAGTCGTCGGCGATTTCCCAATCGAGTTGCGGCCAGTAATCCAGTCCCGCGCGGCGCAGCCGGCGGTCGTCGATTTGAAATCGCATCGGCCGCACTAGCCACAGCTTCGCGCCGGCCGCCACGCACGTGCGACCGATCGAACCCGCGTTCAGCGGAATCTCCGGCTCGTACAAAACCACGTGCAGGATCGGATCGGTCACCGAAAGGATTCGCCTGAATGGCTACCGCGCGAATGACGGCCGGCGGCCGGGCTTCTCGCGGCTGCGGCTCGGCTGGTTGCGACTGTTTGCCAGCGCGTGCGACGCTTTGATCACGTTCGAGACCTTGAAGATGCCGATCGCCCGGCCGTTCTTGATCGCTGCCGAGCAATAGGCGTAGTCGATGTTCACGTGGTCCTCCGCCAGCCGCTCGCAGACCTTCGCCAGCGACCCCGGCCGGTTGTCCATTTCGACGATGAGCACTTCCGCCTCTTGAAACGGAGTGCCGAGCGAATTGAGCACCGACTTCGTCTTCGCGACGTCGTCGGTGACGAATCGCAGCACGCTGTGCTCCTTCGAGTCCATCACCGTCAGCGCCTGAATGTTGATCTTCTCGCGCCCCAGCGCCGAGCAGATGTTGGCCAACCGCCCGGGCTTGTTTTCGAGGAACGCGGTGACCTGTCTCGCGAGTTGCATAATGTCCCTCCTTCGCTTGGAACTAGACCAGAATAGGCGATGGTTCCGGCCATCAACGGTTAGACTACCGCGCGGCGGCGCCACGCGAAAGGGGCTAGCGAGCTAATTTTTCTCGATCTCGATTCTAATTAAGATTGCCTCGCCAGCATGCCGGACCGATCGGAAGACTCTGGATCGGCGTCAACCGGACGTCAATCATCCCAACGTGAAACGGCCAGTTCGTCTTTTAACTTGCGTCGGCCGTTGGTAGACTGCCCGGATTGAATCGACGCATGGCCGGGGGGCCGATTGGCCGAGCCTTACTGACCAACGTCAGGTGATTGAGATCGCAAGGAGGATTTTCATGGCGAGTCCCACTCGGACGCCCAGCCGGGCACGTTCCACAAAACGCGCGGAGCCGGCGGCGAACCTACAGGAACTTCAGGTCCCACTGGACGAGATCGGCAAGCGGGCATTCGAGAAATACGCGGCTCGCGGCTATCTCGACGGCTTCCACGAACAGGATTGGTTCGACGCCGAAGACGAATTGCGGGCCGAGTATCGCGACAAGCAGTAGTCGCCGATCCGCGCACGTCACGTCCGAAACCTGGCCGGCTGTCGCCGCCTGGGATGGTCGCGAGTCGAAACACGGCACCGTCCGATCAGCCGCGAACATGACAGAAGCCCGATTCGCCACCTTCCCAGTCGCGTCGGGCTTCGTTCATTTCAACTCACAAGACCTCAAGTTAACTTCGCCAGCATTTCTGGCCACACCCGCGCGGTGGTAACAGCGATTCGATCCTTACCCATTGCGCGAGCCCATCGGTTCGTCGGCTGGCGGCGTCGGACGATGTCGCAGGCTCAACGGACGGTTCGTCGGGCTTGTCGGATCGCCCGTTGGGCCTGACGGACCGTCCGTTGAACTTGCGGGACGATTCCGCAGGC
>Ga0247727_10004790_pt1 | contig 28244 bp, 25 predicted proteins | sample WisWelCaveWW1625_FD_202498 | JGI IMG/M metagenome (GOLD analysis project Ga0247727, IMG submission 202498) | Biofilm microbial communities from Wishing Well Cave, Virginia, United States - WW16-25 | ecosystem: Environmental > Aquatic > Deep subsurface > Groundwater > Cave microbial mat | place...
CCAGGGACGCGAGCTGCTGCCCAAGATCGACAACGATATGCGCCAGCTCGAGCGCACCTTCCAGACGGCCCAGCTGCAGCTCAGCCGCGCCGACTGCTGGGACCAGTTCCTGTTCTCGCGGACGCTCAGGCGCACCCAGCGCTGCATCCAGCTCAACAACGAGGTGGAGGGCACGCGCCAGCGGCTCGCCGATCTCGATGCCCAGCGCCGCCAGATCCTGGGCACGCGCGACCGCTCCTACCAGGACGACATCATCCGCGAGCTGGCGCGCCACAACTGCGGTCCCCAGTACATGCAGGAAGCCCGCCGGCGCGATTCGGCGCGCAACCCGTTCTCGAGCCTCTGGGGCGAGGAGAGCGATGCCCCACGCGGCAGCCCCAACCAGTTCGGCAACCTGCCGTTTGCCACCTATCGCACACTGTGCGTGCGGTTGTGCGACGGCTACTACTTTCCGGTGAGCTTCTCGACGCTGCCCAACCACTTCCAGCGCGATTCCGACCTGTGCCAGTCCCAGTGCGCGGCGCCCGCCGAGCTCTACTATCATCAAAATCCGGGCGGGGCGGTCGAGCAGATGGTGTCGGCCGGCAGCCAGCAGCCCTACATCAGCCTGAAAACGGCCTGGCGCTATCGCAAGGAGTTCGTGCACGGCTGCTCGTGCAAGGCCGCCGAGTACGTGCCGGCGCAGCCGGGCGACAGGAAGGCCGAGGCTCCGGCACCACAGGCACCGGGCGCCTCGACCGCGCGGCTCAATAGCCGCTAGCGGAGGGCACGCGAAGGGCGTAGAAAAACCACCGCCTGTTTCCCGCCGGCGCTGGCCCTTCCGAAGCCGGCAGTATGTACGAGTAACCGCGTATGGCGCACGGCAGCGAGCTGCACAGCGTTGGCAGCGAAACCCTCGCAGTGGTGCCCCTGGGCCTCGACGACTTTTCCAGCCTGCGCTACCTGCACATCACGGCCCTGCGGGCCCAGACCGCCGAGGTTCTGTCGGACGCGGAGATGGCGGCCTTCATCAAGCTCGTCAACTCGGTGGCCTACACCGAGCTGCTGATGCGCGAGGAGATCTACGGCGGCTGGCTGCACGGCGAGCTGGTCGGCACGGTCAGCTGGCAGGCCAGCGCCGACAGCGGCGCCACGGCCCGCATCGGCTCGGTGTTCGCGCGCCATCCGCGCTTGGGGATCGGCCGGCAGCTGCTGGCCGCGGTCGAGGGTCGCGCGCAACGGTGCGGCTTCGTTCAGTTCGCAGCCTGCGTCACGGCCAACGCCGTGCCGTTCTTCGAGCGGCAGGGCTATCGCGTCGCCTCGCGCGGGGTCAGAACCCTCACGAGCGAATGCGCCCTGCCGGTGACCTTCATGAAGAAAGTGGCGCCGCGCCCGCGTTACGCCACCTCCAGCACCTTGATGTGACCGGCGGCGCTTGCCGCAAAAGCGGCCCTGCTGTAGCCCTCGGGGCGGTTTTTCCAGGAGCCCCCTCTGATCTGGGTTGAACCGGAAAACCACGCGCCTCCCTGTCATCCCGGTGCTTGTCACCGGGATCCAGCGATCCGCGAGCTCCGGAGCAAGCTGATGGATGGATCCCGGGCACACCGGCCTTCGCCGGTGCAGGCAAGGCCCGGGATGACACACCCTAGACGTCGCCGCCGTCGGCGCGGGGGCGCACGGTGCGCGGCGCGGCGCCGGGCTTCGCGGGGCCGGCCGTGCCGACCTCCTCGCGGAATCTGTTGGTAATCGGATAGCGGCGGTCGCGGCCGAAGTTGCGGGCGGAGATCTTGACCCCGGGCGCGGCCTGCCGGCGCTTGTACTCGGCGATGGTGAGCAGGCGCTCGATCTTCTTGACCGTCTCCACAGCGTGCCCGCGGGCGACGATGTCGCCAAGCGGCATCTCCTTCTCCACCAGGCAGGCCAGGATGTCGTCCAGCACCTCGTAGGGGGGAAGCGAATCCTGGTCGGTCTGGTTCTCGCGCAGCTCCGCTGTCGGCGGCCGCGTCAAGATGTTCTCGGGGATGACGATGCCGCCGGGTCCCTTGCCGCCCTTGGGCACGTGCGCGTTGCGCCAGCGCGCCAGGCGGTAAACCTCCATCTTGTAGAGGTCCTTGATGGGATTGAAGCCGCCGTTCATGTCGCCGTAGATGGTGGCGTAGCCCACCGACATCTCGCTCTTGTTGCCGGTGGTCACGACCATGCCGCCGAACTTGTTGGAGATGGCCATCAGGGCCGTGCCGCGCACGCGGCTTTGGATATTCTCCTCCGTGACGTCCGGTTGCCGGCCCGCAAATACCCTCTCGAGCGCCTTGCCGAAGCCCTCCACCGGCGCGCCGATCGGCACGATGTCGTAGCGCACGCCCAGCGCCTTGGCGCAGTCGGCGGCGTCGGCGAGGCTCTCATGCGAGGTGTAGCGATAGGGCAGCATCACGCAGTGCACGCGGGCCGGGCCCAGCGCGTCGACCGCCAGGGCGGCGACCAGCGCCGAATCGATGCCGCCCGAGAGGCCCAGCACCACGCCGGGAAACCCGTTCTTGTCGACGTAGTCGCGCAGGCCCAGCACGCAGGCGTGGTAGGCGGCCGCTTCCCCGGCTTCGAGGACCGCCATGGGGCCGCGCTCGCATGCCCACCCCTGCGGCGTGCGGCGCATCTCGATCACGCTGAGCGCCTCCTCCCAGGCCGGCAGTTGCACGGCCAGGCGCCGGTCGGCGTTGAGCACGAACGAGGCACCGTCGAACACCAGCTCGTCCTGGCCGCCGACCTGGTTGAGGTAGAGCAGCGGCAGCCCGGTCTCCGTGACGCGCGCCACGGCCACGTTCATGCGCTGATCGGGCTTGGGCCAGTCGAACGGCGAGCCGTTGGGCGAGATCAGCAGCTCCGAGCCCGTCTCCTGCAGGCACTCGCATACCTCTTCCTGCCAGATGTCCTCGCAGATCGGCACGCCGATGCGCACGCCGCGGAAGCTGACGGGCCCCGGCATCGGGCCAACATCGAACACGCGCTTCTCGTCGAACACGCCGTAGTTCGGCAGGTCGACCTTGAAGCGCACGCCGGCGATGGCGCCGCCGTCCAGCAGCGCCGCCGCGTTGTAGAGCTTGCCGTCCTCGGCCCAGATGGTGCCGACCAGCACGCCCGGGCCGCCGTCGCCGGTCTCGCCTGCAATCGCCTCCACCACCGCCCGTGCCGCCGCGGCGAAGGCCGGCTTGCGCACCAGGTCCTCGGGGGGATAGCCAGTGATGAACAGCTCGGAGAACACCACCAGATCAGCGCCCAGCGAGGCCGCTTCGGCCCGCGCCTTGCGCAGCTTGGCGGCGTTGCCCGCCAGGTCCCCCACCACGGGATCGAGCTGGGCCAGAGCGATTTTCAGCGAGGAGGTGATTGCCTTTGACATGGGTGGACATTAGAGCTTGCGCCGCGTGTCGCCAACGCGGCAGATGCGGACCAGGGCAGGATCGCTTCGGATTGAATTATGTCGCCTCGATCGCAACGTAGCGGCCGAAGCGTGAATCCTGCTCTGTTCCCTAGTTTGAGAGCAAGATTCACGTTTCTGATCGAAGCCGAGCGCTTCGATCAGAAACGATCTTGCTCAGGGGAGCGCCCAACGCGTGTCATCGAGCGCAGCCACGGCCTTCGGCATGGGCGCCATCCTGCTGTGGTCGACGCTCGCGACCCTGACCGTGGTCAGCGGCCTCATCCCGCCATTTCAAACCACGGCCATCGCCTTCGCCATCGGCGGCGTGGTGGTGGCGCTGGCGGCGGTGCTGCGCGGCCGCGCCAAGCTGCTGCGCCCGACGCCGGCATCGCTGGCGCTCGGCCTCTACGGACTATTCGGCTACCACGCGCTCTATTTCGCCGCGTTGAAGCTCGCCCCACCGGCCGAAGCCAGCCTGATCGCCTCGCTGTGGGCACTGCTGATCGTGCTGTTCTCGGGGCTGCTGCCCGGGGCACGGCTGCGCCCGGCGCATGTAGCCGGTGCGCTGATGGGCCTCGCCGCCGCCACGCTGCTGGTGTGGGGCAGGCTCGGCGCGGGCGAGGCCGCCGGCGCATCCAGCCAGATCGGCTTTGCGCTGGCGCTCGGCTGCGCGCTGGTGTGGTCGAGCTATTCGGTGGCCTCCCGGCTGTTTGCGGCCGTGCCGAGCGAGAGTGTCGCGGTCGCGTGCCTGGCCACGGCGTTGCTGGCTTTCGTCTGCAGCCTGGTGTTCGAGACGTGGGTGTCGCCGTCAGCGCCGGCGGCGTGGCTGGCGCTGATCGGGCTCGGCCTCGGACCCGTGGGCACGGCCTTCCTGCTGTGGGACGTCGGCATGAAACGGGGCAACGTCTCGCTGCTCGGCGTGCTCTCCTACGCCTCGCCGGTGCTCTCGACCGTGCTGCTGGTGGCGCTCGGCCTGGCCGAGGCGAGCTGGACGCTCGCCGTCGCCTGCGGCCTGATCGTGATCGCGGGCGCCGTGGCGGCGCGCTCATCGGCGTGACGCGCCGATCACCAATCCTCACGACTGGGTGAGCGCGCCTTCCCGCGCGCGCCACCGGCCCCATATGCGGGTTGCGAGCAACCAACGCTCCCTTAGAAAAAATGGAGATGACCATGAAGACGATCGTATCGGCGCTGCTGGCGCTGTCCATGCTTGCCGGTGTCGCCGGCTCCGCGAATGCCCTGGATGCCAAGAAGTTCTGGGAAGAGCATCCCACCAGCGGCGAGCGCTAACTCCACGCGCGTGAGCCCGATGCCCCTCCCCGATCGGGCACCGCGCGTGCGATGAGGCCGGCGAGGATCACGCGCCCCCGTGATCCTCGCCGCTTCGCATTCGAGCTTGCGCGATGGCGGCTCACTCCGCCGCGCGCGCCTTGCCGGGGGCGGCGCGCTCTTGCTTCAGCCTTTCGGCCAGCAGAAAAGCCAGCTCCAGCGACTGCCCGGCATTGAGGCGCGGGTCGCAGCCGGTGTCGTACTGGCGCGCCAGGTCGGCCTCGGAGATCTTGGTCGCGCCGCCCGTGCATTCGGTCACGTTCTGCCCGGTCATCTCGATGTGGATGCCGCCCGGATAGGTGCCTTCGGCACGGTGAATGGACAGGAACTGCTCCACCTCGCTGACGATGCTATCGAAGGGGCGCGTCTTGTAGCCGCCCGCCGCGGTGACGGTATTGCCGTGCATGGGATCGCATTCCCACACCACCGTGCGCCCGGCCTTCTTGACCGCGCGGATCAGCTTCGGCAGGTGCTTGGCCACCTTGTCGGCGCCGAAGCGGCAGATGAGGGTCAGCCGCCCGGCCTCGTCTCTGGGGTTGAGGATGTCGATCAGGCGCAGCAACTCGTCCGCCTCGAGCGAGGGTCCGCACTTGACGCCGATCGGATTGACGATGCCGCGGCAGAACTCCACATGCGCCCCGTCGGGCTGGCGCGTGCGGTCGCCGATCCACAGGAAGTGGCCCGAGGCCGCAAGGTACTCGCCCGAGCCCATCGCCTCGTCCTTGCGGGTGAGAGCCTGCTCGTAGGGAAGCAGCAGGGCCTCGTGGCTGGTGTAGAAGCTGGTGGTGCGCAGCTCCAGCGTGTTCTCCTCGGTGATGCCGAGGAGCCGATTGACTGCCACCGTCCTCTCGATCTCGTCAGCGAGCTTGTTGTAGCGCGCCTCGACCGGCGTGCCCTCCATGAATTTGAGCTCCCAGCGGTGCGCGTTGGCGAGCGAGGCATAGCCGCCGTCGAGCAGCGCGCGCAGGAAATTGAGGGTGGCCGCCGACTGGCGATAGGCCTCGAGCTGCCGGCGCGGATCGGGAATGCGCGCTTCCGGCGTGAACTCCGGCCCGTTGATGATGTCGCCGCGGTAGCTCGGCAGCTCCCGCCCGCCCTGCTTCTCCATGGCAGAGGAGCGCGGCTTGGCGAACTGGCCGGCGACGCGCCCGACCTTCACCACTCGCCGGTCGCCGACGAACATGAGGATCAGCGCCATCTGCAGGAACAGCTGGAAATAGTCGCGGATGTAGTCGGTCTTGTGCTCCTTGAAGCTCTCCGCGCAATCGCCGCCCTGCAGCAGGAACGCCTCGCCCCGCGCGACGCCGGCGAGCCTCTCCTTGAGGTCGAGCACCTCCTTGATGAAGACCAGCGGCGGGAAATTGCGCAGGTTGCGCTCGACGTCGGCCAGCGCCGCCTGGTCCGGGTATTCGGGCACCTGGACGATGGGCTTGTCTCTCCAGGACTCGGGCGTCCAGCGCGCGGGCATCGTCGTCTCTCCTCGGGTGGGCCGCCGGGCCTCTTGGCAGATACGAGCATGTGGAGGCGGCTTATAGGGTAAACCCGCCGCGTTTGCCAGTTTGCATGGCGACGTTGTTGCCTTCGCCCCGGCCTGCGCTATATTGACGTTTACGGCAATCTTCGGAGGCCGCCGATGAGCGCTTCCACGACCCGGCCGAGCGCCGTTGCCGGCGCCGCGGTTGCGAGCCGCGAGATCACGGGGTCCACCGCGCCGCGAACTCTCAACCGCCGGAGCCAGTGGGTCGCTGGATACCGGGGACAAGCCCCGGTATGACCGCTATTTGAACGCGGCGCGTTTCGATGCGAGCATGCCGAATCATGCCGCTGAAGGACCCATCGTTCACCCTCGGCATCGAGGAGGAATACCTGCTGGTCGACCGGGCCAGTCGCGACCTCGTGCGCGAGATGCCGCAGGCCCTGTTCGACGCGGCGCAGGCGGCGCTGCAGGGCCAGGTGGCGCGCGAGTTCCTGCAATCGCAGATCGAGGTCGGCACCGGCGTGCACCAAAAGTTGCCCGACGCCGGTGTGGAGCTGGCCGGGCTGCGGGCGACGGTGGCGAAGCTGGCGGCCGAGCACGGGCTGGCGCCGCTGGCGGTCTCCACCCATCCCTTCGCGCGCTGGAGCGCCCAGCAGCCGACCCAGCGCGAGCGCTACCAGGCGCTCGCCAAGGACCTCGCCGGGGTCGGCCGGCGGCTCGTGATCTGCGGCATGCACGTGCACGTCGGCATCGAGGACGACGAGCTGCGCATCGATCTGTTCAACCAGGCGCGCTATTTCCTCCCGCACCTGCTGGTGCTCTCGACCTCCTCCCCGTTCGCCGAGGGCGAGGACACGGGCCTCAAGTGCTACCGCCTCGCCGCCTATGACGAGCTGCCGCGCACGGGCATGCCCGGCCGCTTCGAGGGCTGGCAGGAGTACCGCCAAACCGTCGATCTGCTGGTGCGCAACGGCATCATCGAGGACGCGAGCAAGATCTGGTGGGACCTGCGGCCCTCCTCGCGCTTTCCCACGCTGGAGATGCGCGTCACGGATGTGTGCACGCGGGTCGAGGACGCGGTGTGCGTGGCGGCCATGTACGCGTGCATCCTGCGCATGCTGTACCGGCTACGCCGCGCCAACCAGACGTGGCGCACCTATCCCCTGTTCCTGCTGGCCGAGAACCGCTGGCGGGCGCAGCGCTACGGCGTCGGCGGCACGCTGTTCGACCTCGGCAAGGGCGAGCTGGTGCCCTTCCGCGACCTGGTCGAGGAGCTGCTTGTGATGCTGCGCGAGGACGCCGAGGCGCTGGGCTGCGTGCCCGAGATCGAGCATGCGCGGGTGATCGTCGCCCGCGGCACCTCGGCCGACCGGCAGGTTGCGTGCTTCGAGCGGCTGCTGGCCGCCGGCGCGACGCGCGAGGAGGCCCTGCGGGGGGTCGTCGATCACCTGATCGCCGAGACGGTGGGTCTGGGTCCCGGATAATTTGCATGCGCAAATTTCCGGGATGACAACAACGGTGCGCTCCGGCCTCCCAGCTGCCTGCCTGTCATCCCGGAATTTCGCGGCAGCGAAATATCCGGGACCCAGCTAAAGCCCGGCCGACATGCCGCCGTCGACGGCGAGGTCGGCGCCGGTGATGTAGGCGGCGTCGTCGCCCGCGAGGAACAGTGCGGCCCTGGCGATTTCCTCGGGCGTGCCGAAACGGCGCAGTAACGTGCGCTCGAGCAGCGCCTTGTGGATGCCGGGATTGCGCAGGGCCCGCGCCGTGAGCGCCGTCTCGACGAAGCCCGGGCACAGCGCGTTCACGCGTATGGCGTAGGGCGCATACTCGACGGCGAGGCCGCGGGTCAGGGCGACGATGGCGCCCTTGGTGGCCGAGTAGGCCGTGAGCTGGCGCAGGCCGCGATAGGCCATGATGGAGGCGATGTTGATCAGTGCGCCGCGGCGTGACGCCTGCAGCAGGGCGAAGCCGTCGCGGGCGACGCGCACCACGCCGTCGAGATTGACCTCGCGGATCTTGACCCAGTCGGCGTCGCTCAGGTGGCGGAAATCGCTGCGCACGTTGAGGCCGGCGTTGTTGACGAGCACGTCGAGCTTGCCGTGCGCCGTCTCCACCGCCTGGAACATGGCGGTGACGTCCTGGCCGCGCGACACGTCGGCTGTCATTGCGGTTGCGGCGCCGCCGGCCTTCGTGATCTCGCCCGCGACCGTCTCGGCAGACTCGCCATCGACGTCCGTGACGTAGACGATGGCGCCCTCGGCCGCGAACAGCTGGGCGATGGCGCGGCCGATGCCCGAGCCAGCGCCGGTGACGAGCGCGATGCGGCCGTCCAGACGTTTCATCGCGGTCTCACGCCTTCTTGCGCGGCTTCGGCTCACTTCTTTTTGCGCGCCTTCGGCTCACTTCTTCCTGCGCGCCTTCGGCTCACTTCTTTTTGCGCGCCTTCGGCTCACTTCTTTTTGCGCGCCTTCGGCTCACTTCTTTTTGCGCGCCTTCGGCTCACTTCTTTTTGCGCGCCTTCGGCGCGACCGCCTGCACGGGCGGCAGCCACTTCTCGCGCATGGTCACCAGCTCCTCGGCCACGCTCGGGTGCAGGGCCATGGTAGCGTCGAAGTCCGCCTTGGTGGCGCCCATGCGCAGCGCGATCGCCGCGATCTGCACGATCTCGGCCGCATCGGGGCCGAGGATGTGGCAACCCACCACGCGATCCGTCTCCCCGTCCACGAGCAGCTTCATGAGCATGCGCTCCTCGCGGCCCGACAGCGTCCCCTTCAGCGGCCGGAAGCGGGCCTTGTAGAGGTCGAGCTTGGGATAGCGCGCGCGGGCTTCGTGCTCGGCCAAACCAACAGTGCCGATCTCGGGCGTGGAGAACACGGCGGTCGGGATCATCTCGTGGCTCACCGCCGTCGGCTTGCTGCCGAACACGGTGTCGGCGAAGGCGTGCCCCTCGCGCACGGCGACCGGCGTGAGGTTCACCCGATTGGTCACGTCGCCTACCGCATAGATGTTGTCGACGCTGGAGCGCGAGTGCGCGTCGACGACCACCCGGCCGTCGTCGGCGAGCTTGACGCCCGCCGCCTCCAGGCCGATGCCCCCCGTGTTGGGGGTGCGGCCGGTGGCGTACATGACGAGGCCGGTCTCGACCGTGCTGCCGTCCTTCAGCGTCACGGAGCAGCGCGAGCGACGCTTGTCGATGGCCGCGATCTCGGCGTTGCACACCACGTCGACGCCGCGGTTGGCGAGCTCCTGCGTGAGGCCGTCGCGCAGCTCCTCGTCGAACCCGCGCAGGATTTTGGGGCCGCGGTAGAGCACGGTGGTGTCGACGCCGAGGCCGTTGAAGATCGAGGCGAACTCCGCGGCGATGTAGCCGCCGCCGACGATCAGGATCGAGGCCGGCAGCGCGTCCAGATGGAATGCCTCGTTGGAGGTGATGGCGTGGCCGGCGCCCGGGACGTCCGGCACCACCGGCCGGCCGCCGGTGGCGACCAGGATGGTGCGGGCGGTGATCTTGCGCCCGCCGGGTTGCAGCACCACGGTGTTGCGGTCGACCAGCTCGGCCCGGCCCTGCAGGATCTGGGCGCCGGCCTTCTCCAGGTTGTTGCGGTAGATACCCTCCAGGCGGGCGATCTCGCGATCCTTGTTGGCGACCAGGGTCGGCCAGTCGAAGCTCGGTTCCCCGAGGCTCCAGCCGAAGCCCGGCGCGTCCTCGAACTCGTCGCGGAAGCGGCTGGCGTAGACGAACAGCTTCTTGGGGATGCAGCCGCGGATCACGCAGGTGCCGCCGACGCGATATTCCTCCGCCACGGCCACCTTGGCGCCGTGCATCGCCGCGATCCGCCCCGCGCGCACGCCGCCCGAGCCGGCACCGATGACGAACAGGTCGTAGTCGAATTGGCTCATGTGCCGGCGCTCATAGGAATTCTCGCGATAGCGTGGTGCACCCGCGCGGCTGGAGAATGGCCGATCGTGCGTCAACCTTAAAGGGCGGTTTCAGCCCAGTGCCTGCGCCCTACAGCTCGATGCCGCGCTTTTTTAGCTCGCGGCGGGCTTCCTCCTCGATCTCGCGTCCGAGCTGGGCGCCCCAGCGCTGGCCGAGCGTCATGGCCTGGCGCATCACCTGCGGCTGGATGGCGATGAACTTCGTGCCCACCGGCGAGCGATAGAAAGCGGCGATCGCAACCAGCTCCTCACTCGTGAGCTGCTCGGCGTAGACGGCGGCCACCTGGTCCATCAGCTCGCCCTTGCGATCGATGAACTTGACGGAGAGCTGCTTGAACACCGCGCGGATCTCGTCGGCCTTGTCGGGGGCGACGGCCACGAAGCCTTCGCTCAGCTGGCGCGTGAGCAGCGGCATCACCTCGTCGAACTGCTTGGCGACCCCGGCCACGCTCATCATCTCCTTGGCGGCGGCCAGGCGCGCGGCATCGGGTGCCTGCGCCGACGCACCGGTGACGAGCAGGGCGAGCAGGGCCGCCGCCAGGAAAGACGCGCGCTGGGTCATCGGCATGGTTCCTCTTGGCTTGCTGCCGGTGCGGCCGCGCGTGGTGTCTAATCCTGGCCGTCGTCTTGGGCGCCGCCGCGATCGAGCACGACGAGGCCCTCGGGCCCGGCCACGATCGCGGCATCGGCGATGCCGAGGAACAGGCCGTTCTCGACCACGCCCGGCACCAGCTTCAAGGCTACGTCGAGCGCCTCCGGGTTGTCGATGCGCCCGAACGCGCAGTCCAGGATGTGGTTGCCGCTGTCGGTGCGGAACGGCGCGCCGCTCTTGCCGAGTCGAAGGCTGATGTCGCCCTCGCAGCCGGCGTCGGCCGCGAGCGTGGCGATCATGGTGCGGGTGGCCGGCAAGCCGAACGGGATCACCTCCACGGGCAGCGGGAACTTGCCGAGCACGGCGACGCGCTTGGTCGCATCGGCGATGACGATCATGCGCTCGGAGGCCGTGGCGACGATCTTCTCGCGCAGCAGCGCCCCGCCGCCGCCCTTGATCAGCCGCAGCGCATCGTCGAGCTCGTCGGCGCCGTCGACGGTGAGGTCGAGGAACGGCACCTCGTCCAGCGTAGTGAGGGCGATGCCGAGCGACGCTGCCTGCGCGCGCGTTGCTTCCGAGGTCGGCACGCACACCACGCTCAGCCCCCGCGCGACCCGCTTGCCGAGCAGACCGACGAACTTGGCCGCCGTCGAGCCGGTGCCGAGGCCCAGCGTCATGCCGTCCTCGACGAAGGCCAGCGCGCGCTCGGCGGCCTGCTGCTTCCAGTGGTCGGCGGTCATCGTCCCTCGCCCTCGACGTCATCCCCGCGAAGGCGGGGAACCACGCAAGTCCTCGGGGAAAGGCCGCACGGTGTCGTGGATTCCCGCCTCCGCGGGAATGACGGCATCACAACCCGCCCATCAGCAGATACTTGATCTCGAGGAACTCCTCGACGCCGTGGTGCGAGCCCTCGCGCCCAAGCCCGCTCTGCTTGACGCCGCCGAAGGGGGCAACCTCGCTGGAGATGATGCCCTCGTTGATGCCGATGATGCCGCATTCCAGCGCCTCCGCCACCCGCCACACGCGGCCGATGTCGCGCGAGTAGAAGTAGGCGGCGAGGCCGAAGGGCGTGTCGTTGGCCTGGGCGATCACCTCCTCCTCCGTCTTGAAGCGGAACAGCGGTGCCACCGGGCCGAACGTCTCCTCGCGCGCCACCATCATCTGCGATGTGACATTGGCCAGGATGGTCGGCTCGTAGAAGTTGCCGGCGCGCGCATGGCGCTTGCCGCCGACGATCACCTTGGCGCCGTGCGCGAGCGCATCCGCCACGTGCTCCTCGACCTTCTCAATGGCGGCCTTGTTGATCAGCGGCCCGGTGCTGACACCCTCCTCGGTGCCGGCACCGACCTTCATCTTCTTGACCTCGGCGGCAAGCTTGGCGGCGAACTGGTCGTACACCGCATCCTGCACGTACAGGCGGTTGGCGCACACGCAGGTCTGGCCGGCGTTGCGATACTTGGATGCCATGGCCCCCTGCACCGCCTTGTCGAGATCGGCGTCGTCGAAGACGATGAAAGGCGCGTTGCCGCCGAGCTCGAGGCCGAGCTTCTTGATGGTGGGCGCGCACTGCGCCATCAGCACGCGGCCGATTTCGGTCGAGCCCGTGAAGGTGAGCATGCGCACCAGCGGGTTGGAGGTGAGCTCCTTGCCGATCACGCTGGCCTTGCCGGTGATGACGTTGAACACGCCCTTGGGGATGCCGGCGCGGTCCGCCAGCGCCGCCAGCGCCAGCGCCGTCAGCGGCGTCTCGGATGCCGGCTTGCACACCACCGTGCAGCCGACCGCCAGCGCCGGGGCGACCTTGCGCGTGATCATGGCGGCCGGGAAGTTCCACGGCGTGATCGCCGCCACCACGCCGACCGGCTGCTTGATGGCAACGATGCGCGCGTCGGCCTTGAAGGTCGGGATGGTCTCGCCGTAGACGCGCTTGGCCTCCTCGGCGAAGAACTCGATGAAGCCGGCGGCATAGACGATCTCGCCCTTGGCCTCGGCCAGCGGCTTACCCTGCTCGTTGGTCAGCAGCAGCGCCAGCTCGTCGGCGTGCTCCAGCATCAGGTCGAACCAGGTGCGGATGCGCTTGGCGCGCTCTTTCGCCAGCATCTTCGACCACTTGGGGAAGGCCCGGTCGGCGGCCTCGATGGCAGCGCGGGTCTCGGCTTCGCCGAAATCCGGCACGCGGGCCATGATGTCGCCGGTGGCCTTGTTGGTGACGGGCATCTTGGGCTCGCCGATCCACTGGCCGTCGACGTAGCACTTGTTCCTGGCAAGCGTGATGGTGGGTTTGTCCATGCGCGAACTCCACTGGTTTGCCGGCGTGCCCCGCCTGTGCTGCCGATTGTCTAGGCCGCTGGGCGACCCCGATCAAGCCGATTGCGGCGCAGAGCGTCCCAGGCGAGCCAGGCCAGGACGGGCAGGGCGTGCAGGGACGAGATGTAGAAGCTGTAGGTGTCGCCCCATCCCAGGAGCCAGAACGGATCGACGAGATAGCATAGCGGCAAGGTGGCGGAGGCGAGCAGCAGCGGCCAGCTCTGCACGAGGGCGGCGAGCGGCAGGAACCACGCCGCATACCAGGGGAACTGCGCCGGCGAGAGGTAGAACACGCCGGCCGCCACGATCAGCGCGCCGTGCGCCGGATCGAGGGAGTGCCGGTAGCGGCGGAGGCCAACCCAAAGGGCGATGGCGCCCGCGGTGAGCGCCAGCAGCGCGCGGAGCACGGCCCCCGCTTGCTCCTCGTCGCCGATGGCCCAGGCAAGCGCGTACTCCCCCCAGGCGAACGCCGCATTGTTGACGTCCCAGCTGGCTGCGTAGGCGCCCAGCCCCGAGTCGGGCCGCCACCAGGTGGACAGCAGTAGCGGGCCGATGGCCATCGCGAGCGCCGGAGCGAGCAGCAATGCGGCGAGGGCCAAGCGCTTCGGCTCGCACATGAGGGGGGCCAGCACGAGCGGCACCAGCAGGAGCGGCCAGATCTTCACGCCCGCGCCGGCGCACAGCATCGCAAGGGCCGCGAGGGGTCGGGCGCGCGTCGCCAGCAGGATGGCGCCGAGCACGAACGGCGGGATCAGCGCGTCGACATGCGCCATGCCGATCAGCGTGAAGGCCGGCAGCGGGTTCCACCAGTAGAGCGCCGACCAGAGTGGGGACGCCCCGCGCGCCGCGAGCAGCGCGCACAGCAGCAGGAAGGTGGCAACCTCCGCGATCAGGAACACGATGCGCAGGGCATCGAGGTTGAACGGCGCGATCAAGTAGGCGACAGCGAAAGAGAGCTGCGCGAGGGAGGGATAGAGCGACGTCAGCTCCGGGAAATTGACGCGCTCCAGGACCGCGCGGCCGTCGCGGGCAATGGCCTCGTAACCCGGCGGCGCGGCCACCAGGATGTCCTTCGGTGCGTGACGATAGGGATCGAGGCCGTGCGCGACGACGGCGCCGTCCCACAGGTAGCGGTTGAAATCGTCCTCGATCAGGGCGGCCGAGCCAAACCACAGAGCGCGCATGGCAAGCCCCGCCACGAAGACCAGGGCGAGTGCCGCCCTCGATGGCTCTATCCCGCCCAGGCGCGGCGCGGCGAGCAATGCCAATCCCGTCGGCAGCGCCAGGCCCGCGATCATCGGCGCCATGGCGGCGAGTGTCTTGGCGCCCGGCTGATCGGTCAGGCCCGCCACGATCCAGACCACGGCGGCATGGCTGGCAACCAGTGCGGCTCCCGCTCCCGCCAGGGCACGCATGTTCGAGGTGGCGTCCATTGTCTTGCGTGCGGACCGAGCCCGGTTGGTCGAGGATCAGCCTAGGCGAAAGCCGTCGCGCGTGACAGGCCGGCCAAACGCGCATAGGTTGCCGCCGCCCTGACGCAAGCCCCTCGCGCCCCATGCCTCTCGACCTTCGCGAAGAGACCATCGTTTTCGATCTCGACGGCACGCTCGTCGACACCGCGCCCGATCTCGCCGCGGCAACCAATTACGTATTGGGACTGAAAGGCCTCGCCCCCGTCACGGTTGCTCAGGTGCATGCCTTCATCAGCCATGGCTCGAAGGCGATGATCGATGCGGGCCTCCGCCATCACGGCGTGGCGATCGAAGACCACGAGCTGACGCGGCTGCACAACGCGTTCCTCGCCTACTACGCCGACAATGTCGCCGTCGGCAGCCGCCCGTTCGAGGGCATCCCCGAGCTGCTCGACGCCCTGCTCGGCGCCGGCGCGCGGCTGGCGGTCTGCACCAACAAGTTGGAGGGGCTCTCGAGGCTGCTGCTGGCCGAGCTGGGGCTCGACGCCAAATTCGGCGCCATCGCCGGGCGCGACACGTTCGCGATGTTCAAGCCAGCCCCCGGGCACCTGACGCAGGCCATCGTGATGGCCGGCGGGCGGCCTTCCCGGGCGGTGATGGTGGGCGACAGCGAGGTCGATTTCGCCACGGCGCAAGCGGCCAACATCCCGGCCATCGGCGTGACCTTCGGCTACACCGCGCGGCCGGTGCGCGAGCTCGCGCCCGGGCTCGGCGTGGGGGCCGTCATCGACCACTACCGCGAGTTCCTCCCCGCCCTGGCGCGCGTGCTCGCACGCCGCTGATCCGCACCGGAAACGGGTGGACGCGCGGGCATCCGGCGCCCTATCACCGTGCGCTGTCCCGCAACATACCCCACAACACCGACCCCCCATGCGCACCGCCGACTGGCTCCTACTCGTGCTGCTCTCCGTGCTGTGGGGCGCGACGTTCCTGTTCATTTCCGTTGCGGTGCGCGAGATACCGCCCTTCACCCTCGTGCTCGCGCGCGTGGCGCTGGCGGCCCTCGTGCTCGCCCCTCTCGTGTACGCATTCGGCCACCGCCTGCCTGCAACGCTCGCCGCATGGCGCCCCTTCCTGGTGCTGGCGCTGCTCAACAACGTCATTCCCTTCACGCTGATCGCCTATGGCCAGGCGCGCATTGCCGGCGCCCTCGCGGCCGTGCTCAACGCCACCACGCCACTGTTCACGCTGATCATCGCCCGGGTGCTCGCCCACGAACCCCTCACCGCCAGCAAGCTTGCGGGCGTCGTGCTCGGGATTGCCGGCGTCGCGGTGCTGATGGGGCCGGAGGCGCTCGACGCCAATGCCGCGAGCCTCACCGGCATGCTGTGCGTGCTCGGCGGCGCCCTCTCATATGGTTTTGCCGCCCTATGGATGCGGCGATTGCGCGCCATACCCCCGCTGGTGTCGTCGGCCGCGCAGCTCACGTGCTCCGCCCTCGTGCTGCTGCCGTGCGCGGCGATCGTCGACCGCTTCTGGCTGCTGCCGCAGCCGGGCACCGCCGCCGTTGCCGCCGTGCTGGCGCTGGCGGTCGTCTCCACCGCGCTGGCCTACATCGTCTTCTTTCGCATCAGTGCGACGGCCGGCCCCGGCAACGTCATGCTGGTGACCCTGCTGATCCCAGTCACCGCGACGGCGCTTGGCGTGCTCGTGCTGGGGGAGCGGCTCGCCCTCAACCAGATCGCCGGCGCCCTGGTGATCGCCTCCGGGCTGGTCGTCATCGACGGCCGCTTGATCGGCTGGCTAACGGGGCCAGCACGGCCCGCCTGACCGCCAGCGGCTAGGCCGCAGCCTAGCAGCGGACCGCGGCGTTTCACACCCGCAGGCGGTCCGATTGTCGGACAACAGTTGCGTCGTGCCCGTTTTCGTTGTCTGCTGGCCGGGACTGGGAGAGGAACGCGCCCCAAAGAGGGCCTGATGCAAGCCTATATCGCGCGCCGGCTGCTGGCGCTGATCCCGACGCTGTTCTTCGCGAGCCTCATCGTGTTCGTGACGGTGCGCCTGATCCCGGGCAACGTCATCGACCTGATGCTCTCCCAGAACGACATCTCGGCCGACAAGTTCAGCCGCGACCAGCTGATCGCCGCCCTCGGCCTCGACAAGCCGATGTGGGAGCAGTACGGGCGCTGGGCCGGCGGTATTCTCCTGCACGGCGATTTCGGCCGCTCGCTGTGGCAGAACACCCCCGTCGCCGAGCTGCTGGCCGCGCGCCTGCCGGTCACCTTCCAGCTCGGCCTGATGGCCCTGATCGTCGCCCTGACGGTCGCCATTCCAATCGGCGCTTACTCCGCCATGCGCCAGGACACCACCGGCGACTACGTCGGCCGCTCGTTCTCGATCCTGATGCTGGCGGTGCCGAGCTTCTGGATGGGCACCATGGTGATGGTGTTTCCCTCCATCTGGTGGGGCTGGTCGCCGGAGGTGAAGTACCTGGCCTTCCACCAGGACCCCGTGCACAACCTCAAGATGATGATCCTTCCGGCGATCATCCTCGGCACCTCGCTGTCGGCCGTCACCATGCGGCTGACGCGCACCATGATGCTGGAGGTGCTGCGCCAGGACTACATCCGCACCGCCTGGGCCAAGGGCCTGAGCGAGCAGCGGATCGTCTCCCGCCACGCGCTGCGCAACGCGCTGATCCCGGTCGTCACGCTGATCGGGTTGCAGGCGCCCTTGCTGATCGGCGGCGCCGTCATCATGGAGCAGATCTTCGTCATTCCCGGCATGGGTCTGCTGCTGCTCGATGCCGTCTACCAGCGCGACTATCCCATCATCACCGGCGTGTTCCTGATCGTCGGCGTCGCCGTGATGGTGATCAACCTGCTCGTGGATCTCAGCTACGGCCTGCTCGATCCCAAGGTGAGGTATCGCTGATGGCGACTATCGCCCAGCCCCTCCCCCGCGCCCGGACGGCTGGCCACACGCGACGCTTTCTCGGCCGCCTGTTCCGCGAGAAGCCGCTCGGCGCCATCGGCGGCGTGGTGTTCCTGGCGTTCTTGTTTTGCGGCATCTTCGCCGACCTGCTCGCGCCCTACGGCGTGAACCAGATCAACCCGATCAACCGGCTCAAGCCGCCGTCGTGGGCGTTCCCGTTCGGCACCGACAACCTCGGCCGCGACATGCTCTCGCGCTGCCTCTACGGCGCGCAGCTCTCCGTCATCATCGGCTTCTGCGCGGCGGGCCTCGCCACGCTCATCTCCGTCCTGCTCGGCATCGTCACCGGCTATCTCGGCGGCAAGATCGACCTCATCGCGCAGCGCTTCGTCGACGCCTGGCAGAGCTTCCCCGACCTGATCGTCCTGATCGTCGTCGTGTCCGTGGTCGGCCCCGGCATGCCGCAGATCATCGTCACGCTCGGCCTGCTGCTCGGCATCGCCGGCTCGCGCATCATCCGCTCGGCCGTCGTCTCGGTGCGCGAGAACATGTACGTGCATGCGGCGCAGTCGATCGGCGCCTCCACCCCGCGCATCCTGTGGCGGCATATCCTGCCCAACGTCCTGCCACCCATCATCGTGCTGTTCACGACCCGCGTCGGCGTCGTCATCCTGATCGAGTCGGCGCTGTCGTTCCTGGGGCTGGGCGTGCCGCCGCCGGCGCCGACCTGGGGCGGCATGCTCTCGGGCAGCGGCCGCAGCTACATGTTCCAGGGGCCCTGGCTGGCGCTGGCGCCCGGCCTGTGTCTCACCATCGTCGTCTACGCCACCAACATGTTCGGCGACGCGCTGCGCGATCTGTTCGATCCGCGCATGCGCGGATCGCGCTGAGCGCAGCAGACAACTACGCAGAACTCGAGCCGAATAGTCACCAAGACAGCCAAGGAAGAGGAGGAAGCGATGAGGAAGGGTAGCATCACCACCGCGCTCGCGGCGGGCGTGTTCGGCATGTCACTTGTGCTGGACGCCGGCGAACCGCTGGCCGAAACGGACAAGCCGAAACACGGCGGCACGCTCGAAGTCGTCACCGTGTACCCGACGATCTCGGCGCTGTCCTTTGATGCGCACGACTGGAACTGGAAGCACAACCACGACACCGGCCAGGTCTACGAGCAGCTGTTCGCCGCCGACCTGTCGAAGAGCGTCAAGAGCGGCGGCCCGCATCCCTTCTATGCCGACGCCTGGCTGCCCTCCGACGCCATCCGCGGCGAGCTGGCAGAGAGCTGGACGTGGAAGGACAATCCGTTGCGCGTCGAGATCAAGCTGCGCCGCGGCATCATGTGGCCGGAGAAGCCGGGCGTGATGGCCGCGCGCGAGTTCGTCGCCGATGACGTGGTGTTCTCCTACACCCGGCTCGACAGCAGCCCGCGCAAGATCAGGGGCTACTTCGACCATGTCGCCAAGGTCGAGGCGACCGACAAGCACACGGTGGTCTTCACCTTCAAGGACTTCTTCGCCGAGTGGGACTACCGCTTTGGCTACGGATACTTCTCCGGGATCTACCCGAAGGAAGTGGCGGATGCCGGCGCTGCCAACTGGAAGAACGTCAACGGCACCGGCCCGTTCATGCTGACCGAATTCGTGCAGGGCAACTCCATCACCTTCACGAAGAACCCCAACTACTGGGACAAGGACAAGATCAATGGCGGCGAATACAAGCTGCCGTTCCTCGACAAGCTGGTCTATCGCACCATCAAGGACGAGGCCACCTACGTCACCGCGCTGCGGACGGCCAAGATCGACATGCTGGAGAACATTCGCTGGCAGAACGTCGAGGAGCTGAAGAAGAACGCCCCGCAGCTCAAGTGGTCGCGCTGGCTCAATATGTCGGGCACGTACCTGGCATTCCAGGTCGACACCAAGCCGTTCGACGACATCCGCGTGCGGCGCGCGCTCAACATGGCCGTGAACAAGAAGGAGATCGTCTCCGCCTACTACAACGGCAACGCCGAGCTGTTCGCCTATCCGATGCATCCCGACTACAAGGGCTACTACGAGCCGCTCGAGGCGATGCCGGCGAGCATCAAGGAGCTGTTCGAGTACAACCCCGACAAGGCCAAGAAGCTGCTGGCGGAGGCCGGGTACCCGAACGGCTTCAGCTTCAAGGTGCAGGTAAACGCCAACAGCCCCAACCACATGGACCTGCTGCCGCTGGTGGGGGCCTACCTCGAGAAGGTCGGCGTCAAAATCGAGATCCAGCCCATGGAGTACGCCTCGTACCTCTCGGCCATGACCTCGCGCAAGATGACGCCCGGCTACTTCATGGACAACGGCCACACCAATCCGACCACGACCATCCGCAAGAGCTTCACGACGGGTCAGCAGTGGAACCCATCGGGCTGGTCGGACCCCGCCTACGACAAAAAGATGGAACAGGTGTACGCCGAGCGCGACGAAGGCAAACGCCAGGCCATGCTCAAGGAGATGACGCGCGAGATCCTGGACAAGGCGCCTTACATCTGGCTGCCCACGTTGCACATCTACACCGCGTGGTGGCCGTGGGTGAAGAACTACAACGGCGAGCTGCGCGCCGGCTCCGTGCGTCCCGGCCCGATCTACGCGCGCGTCTGGGTCGATCAAGAGCTCAAGAAGAAGATGGGCTACTGACGGCAGCGAGCCCTGCGCCGGCGGAGCCAGGCTCTGCCGGCGCGGGCCCGGTCCCCATGCCCACGCCTCTGCTGCAGGTCCGCAATCTGACCACGCGCTTCAATACCGAGCGCGGGCAGGTGACGGCCGTCGACCAGGTGTCGTTCCACATCGACCCCGGCGAGACGCTGGCCATCGTCGGCGAGTCCGGCTCGGGCAAGAGCGTCACGGCGCTGTCCGTCATGCGCCTGATCCCTACCCCGCCAGGCCGTATCGAGACGGGCGAGGCGATGTTCGAGGGGGAGGATCTGTTCAAGCTGGACGATGCCGGCATCCGCGCTGTCCGCGGCAACAAGATCGCCATGATCTTCCAGGAGCCGATGTCCTCGCTCAATCCGGCGCTGACGGTGGGCCTGCAGGTGGCCGAGCCGGTCAACCTGCATCGCGGCCTGCCGTGGGGCAAGGCCATGGAGCTGGCCAAGGAGCTGCTGGGGCGCGTGCGCATCCCCGATGCGGCGAGCCGGCTCGCCTCCTACCCGCACCAGTACTCGGGCGGCATGCGCCAGCGCGTCATGATCGCCATGGCGCTGGCCTGCCAGCCGCGCCTGATCATCGCCGACGAGCCGACCACGGCGCTCGACGTCACCGTGCAGGCGCAGATCCTCGACCTGCTGAAGGAGCTGACGCGGGAGACGGGGTCGTCCCTGCTGCTCATCACGCATGATCTGGGCGTCGTTGCCCGCTATGCCGACCGCGTCGCCGTCATGTACGGCGGCCGCATCGTCGAAACCGCGCCGGCGCGCGAGCTCTACAAGAACCCGCGCCATCCCTACACGCTGGGCCTGATGGCCTCGGTCCCCCGCCTCGACGGCGCAGCGGGGCGGCCGCTGGTGCCGATCGACGGCCAGCCGCCCGATCTCGCCCAATTGCCCCCGGGCTGCGCGTTCTCGCCGCGCTGCCGCTCGGTCAGCGACGTTTGCCAAACCAATCGCCCGCCGCTGGTGGCCGTGAGCGATATGCACTTCAAGGCCTGCTTCAATGCCTGAGATCAACGGCGCCGCGGGACCGATACGGATGGATGCTGCGGCCAAGAGCGACGAACTGCTGCGCGTGGAGGACCTGGCCGTCCACTTCCCCCTCACCAAGGGCATCCTCATCCAGCGCCGGGTCGCCACCATCAAGGCGGTCGATGGCGTCAGCTTCGCGCTCAAGCGCGGCGATACGCTCGGGCTGGTGGGCGAGAGCGGCTGCGGCAAGTCGACCACGGGGCTCGCCATCCTGCGCATGCTGGAGCCGACGGCCGGCCGCATCGTGTTCGAGGGCGAGGACATCACCACCCACGGCAAGGAGCGCATGCGCCCGATCCGCCGGCGCATGCAGATGGTGTATCAGGACCCCTACGGCTCGCTGAACCCGCGCATGAAAGTGCGCGACATCATCGGCGAGCCCCTGGAGGTGCACGGCCTCGCCGGCGACCCCGTCGCCTATCGCCAGCGCGTCGATGAGCTGATCGCCCTGGTCGGCCTGCTGCCCGACATGGCCGCGCGCTACCCCCACGAGTTCTCCGGCGGCCAGCGCCAGCGCATCGGCATCGCCCGCGCGCTGGCGCTCAATCCCAGCCTCGTCATCTGCGACGAGCCGGTCTCGGCGCTCGACGTCTCGATCCAGGCGCAGGTGGTGAACCTGTTCATGGAGCTGCAGGAGCGCCTGCAGCTGGCCTACATCTTCATCGCCCACAATCTGGCCGTGGTGCGCCACATCTCCGACCGCATCGCCGTGATGTATCTGGGCCGCATCGTCGAGGTGGCGCGGCGCGACGAGCTCTACCAGCGCCCGCTGCACCCCTACACCCAGGCGCTGCTGGCCGCGATCCCCGTGGCCGATCCGGAGGTGGAGGCGCGCCGCCCGCGCGCCATCGTCACGGGCGAGGTGCCGAGCGCGCTGCGGCCCCCCTCGGGCTGCCGCTTCCATCCGCGCTGCCCACGCGCGATGGACAAATGCAAGACCATCGATCCGCCACTGACCGACCTCGGTGGCGGGCGTGCCGCGGCATGTCATCTGCACACCTCGACCGCTTGACGGCCCAGGGGGATCTCCATCGCGCTCGCGCTAGGCCGCGTCGCCGCCTGCCTATCGCGCCGGCCCGGAACAGATGCTAGAGAGCCTGCCGGCATTGCCTGGCCCTTATCTCGCACGCTCCTGGTGACTACTGATGCCTGACGCTCTCCTGTCGCCCTGGGTCGCCTTCTTCGCCGTGGTGGTGTTGCTGTTTGCGATCGACCTGCTGTGGGGCAGCCGGGGCACCGACCTGCGCGCGGCCGTGCTGTGGAGCGCGGTATGGATCGGCGCCGGGCTGGCGTTCGGCGTGTGGGTGTGGGCGACCCAGGGCGGGACGGCGGCGACCGCCTACTACACGGCCTACCTGCTCGAGAAGTCGCTGTCGGTCGACAACATCTTCGTGTTCGTGCTGGTGTTCGCCGAGCTGCGCATCCCAGCCAGCCAGCAGCATCGGGTGCTGCTGCTCGGCATCCTCGGCGCGCTCGTCATGCGGGCGCTCATGATCTGGCTCGGCGTCTACCTGCTGGCGCGCTTCCACTGGGTCACCTACCCGTTCGCCGCGCTGCTGCTGATCGCCGCCATCCGCCTGCTGTTCGGCGAAAGCGCGGAACGGCGCATCGTCAAGGACAGCTGCGCTGCGTGCAGCACCTGGGTGGCGTGGTTCATCCCCGTGACCAGCTACGACGGCGGCCCGCACTTCATCGTGCGCGACGCCGGCCGGCTGGTGGCGACGCCGATGCTGGTCGCCCTCATCCTGATCGAGACCACGGACCTGATTTTCGCGCTCGACTCCATCCCCGCCGTGCTCGCCATCACCCGCGACCCCTATATCGTCTACAGCTCCAACGTGTTTGCCATGCTCGGCCTGCGCTCGCTCTATTTCGTGCTGGCCGACGTCGTGCAGCGCTTCCACTACCTGCGCCCCGGGCTGGCGACGGTGCTGTGCTTCGTCGCGGCCAAGATGCTGCTGGCGGGCACGATCGAGATCCCGGTCGCCGTCTCGCTGGTCGTGATCGTCGCCATCGTGCTGGTTGCGCTCGCCGCCTCCTGGGCCTTCCCCAGGCACGCGAGCGTGCAGGCCGGCTCCTAGAATCCACCAGTCTCGTCGAAGTAAAACCCATGCAGTGGCTGGCCTATGCGATTGGCGCGTTCTACGTCTTCGCCGGCGCGGTCGCCATCAGGGCCGGACGCATGAACCGGCTGCTCGATCGCGCCATCGGCAGCCTCACCGGCGAAGCGACGCCAGTCCGGGAGCGAGTGCGCGGGCTCTATGCCTTCGTCGTCGGCGGCCTGACACTGGTGAGCGGCGCCACGTTGCTGCTGCTCAGCCGCTGGGCCGTGGCGGCCTTCCTCGTGTGTGCGGTCGCGCAGGCGGCCTATCTGGTCTGGGCGACGCGCGCGCTCCCACCCGGCGATGCGGACCAAGCCAAGGGCCGCCGCGGCAGCATCAACGCCTTCGTGATCTACGCCGCGGCCACGGCGCTGGTGGTCTGGCTCGACTACGTGGGCGTGCTGCGCTAGCTACAGCCAATTCGGCTCGCGCACCGCCGTGGGCGCGCCGCCACCAGGAACCCACTCATGTCGATGATCGACACGCGCCGCGAGCAGATGTTTCCCAAGCTCAGCGCAACCGAGATCGACCGCCTGCGACGGTTCGGGGAGGTGCAGCGCTACCCCGCCGGCACGCGGCTGCTCGCCACGGGGGAGCCGAGCCCCGGCATGCTCACGCTGCTATCCGGCACCGTCGGCGTCACCTGGCACGACGGGCTCGGACATGTCGTCCCCATCGTGGACGAGGGACCGGGTGACTTCCTGGCCGAGGTCGGCGCGCTTTCGGCCCGCCCCTCGCTGGTCGATGCCGTCGCCAAGAGCGATGTGGAAGCGCTGGTGATCCCCACCGACCAGTTGCGCTCCCTGCTGGTCGCCGAGGCGGAGCTGGGCGAGCGGATCATGCGGGCGCTAATCCTGCGCCGCGTCGCGCTGATCGAGACCGGCGCCGGCGGTCCCGTGCTGATCGGCGCGGCCGACAACCCCGACCTGGTGCGCCTGCAGGGCTTCCTCGCCCGCAACGGCTATCCCCACCAGGTGCTCGATCCCGAGGAGGACGAGGACGCCAGGGCGCTCGTTGCCCGCTACTGCCCGCGCTCCAACGAGCTGCCGCTCGCGGTATGTCCCGACGGATCGGTGGTGAAGAACCCGAGCGAGGCGGAGCTGGCGCAGTGCCTCGGCATGGTGCGCATCGACACCCCCGACCGCGTCTTCGACGTTGCCATCGTCGGCGCCGGGCCCGCCGGCCTCGCCACCGCGGTGTATGCGGCGTCCGAGGGTTTGTCCGTGATCGTGTTCGACACGCGCGCTTTCGGCGGTCAGGCCGGCGCCAGCGCCCGCATCGAGAACTATCTGGGCTTCCCCACCGGCATCTCCGGGCAGGCGCTGGCGGGGCGCGCGTTCGTGCAGGCGCAGAAGTTCGGCACCGAGATGGCCATCCCCGAGGAGGTCGTACGGCTCGATTGCGCCCAGACGCCGCTGGCGCTCGAGCTCGCCTGCGGGCGGCGCGTCGAGGCCCGGTGCGTGGTGGCGGCCGCCGGTGCCCGCTATCGGCGGCTGAAGGTGCCGCGGCTGGAAGAGTTCGAGGGCCGCGGGGTGTGGTACTGGGCCTCCCCCATCGAGGCGCGCCTGTGCCGCAGTGAGGAGGTCGTGATCGTCGGCGGCGGCAACTCCGCCGGACAGGCCGCCGTGTTCCTGTCGGCCACCGCCGCCAAGGTGTTCATCATGGTGCGCGGCGGCGGGCTCGCCGACAGCATGTCGCGCTATCTCGTCGACCGCATCGCCGCGACGCCCAACATCGAGGTGCTGACGCGCACCGAGATCGCCGCGCTGATCGGTCCGGCGCAGGCGCGGCTGGAGCGCGTGCGCTGGCGCCATATGCAGACCCGCAAGGAAACCGAGAAGCCCATCCGCAACGTGTTCGTGTTCATCGGCGCCGACCCGGCGACGCAATGGCTCGCCGACTGCGGGGTGCTGCTCGACAAGCATGGCTTCGTGCGCACCGGCGCGGCGCTGTGCCCCGATGAGCTGGCGCACAACGCGCGGCCGCCGATGGCGCTCGAATCGAGCGTCAGCGGCGTCTTCTCGGTAGGGGATGCCCGCTCGGGCTCGGTGAAGCGCGTGGGCGGCGCCATCGGCGAGGGCGCCGGCGTGGTGCCGCAGCTGCACGATTTTCTCGCCGCGTTGGCGTAGGCGTAAGCGGGGGCTCCCCTCCCCCTTGCGGGGAGGGGTCGGGGTGGGGGTAGTAGAGTCGCCCTTCGCTTGCCTCTCCACCTCCACCCCACCCCTAACCCCTCCCCGTCAAGGGGAGGGGAATCCGGTTGTGCAAGCTTGGTCGGGCGCTATCCTTTGGGCGGGACGGACTGCGCGGCGCTCTTGGCGGCGGCGGGGCCGAGCAGGCGCGGGTCGGCCAGCAGCAGGCGCGTGATGGCTTCGCCGGCCAGGCGGTTGCCGAGCACGTTCCAGTGCCAGTCGTAGGCGAACTCGAAGCGCTGGCCGGCGCGCGCGTAGTCCTGCGCGAAGGTCTCCTGCAGGTCGAGGAACGGCAGGTCGAGCTCGGCGGCCAGCTCGCGGGCGATCGCGTTCAGCTTCGCCACCTCGTAGCTCTCGCGCGGTTTGCCGGCGTAGATGGCGTCGCGCACGCCGTCCATGGCAAGCGCGAGCTTGAAACCCTCGCGCCGGCTGAGTGCGTGCATCTCGGCGAGGACGTAGCGGGCAAAGAAGCGGTTCTTGGCGTGGTCCGTGATCTTGCGCACGTCCACGGCGGACTGGATGAACTGCGGCGCGTAGGCCTCGTCCCCGCCCCACCACAGCCGGCTCACCAGGCTCTTGAGGTGCAGGTAGGCGTTGGTCTTGTAATAGAGGTAGCGGAAGGTCGCGAACTCGCGCAACAGGTCGGCGGCGCCGGGCTGGAAGTCGGCTGGCGCGATCTCGACCGGCTGGCCCCTGTCGTCCAGGGCGATCTTCATGAAGGACGACGCATAGCGCGTCTTGAGGAAGCGGTAGCTCTCGTCGAAGTCGTTGTGGATCAGCGGCACGAGCACGATGTCGGGCTTGTAGGCGGCAACCTCGCGGCGCAGCACGTGCAGGTATTGGCTGAGCGGGGCGCCGTCCATGCCGAAGCGCAGCACCTCGGCGCGCACGCCGGCAGCCGCGAGCTGCCGCTCGATGACCTCGGGAAAACCCTCGCCGACGTCGACGAAGCCGCCGTGCACGTAGGAATCGCCGATCACGGCGACGCGCAGCACGCCCGGCGTCTTGGCCAGCGGGTAGGCCGGCTTGGTCGAGTTCCACCCCTCGGCGTTGATGGTGACGCGCGTCTCGCGGCCGTCGGGATGGCGGAAGGTCGCGTGCGTGCCCGGCAGGTAGCGCACGACGCCGTTGATGGTGACGTTGGGGAGCACGTCGTCGGGCTTCAGGACCAGCCGGAACACCACCAGCTCGAACACCAGCAGGCACGCGAGCAGCGACCCCGCCAGCACGGCGAGGTTGACGGCGAGGTGTCGCAATTTGGCGCGCATGTGTCCTGCTCCGGCCCAAGTTCACGCTGAGCACGACGAGCGGAGCAAGGCGCATGCCAGGGTTAAGAAGGTGTCTGACCCTCCGGGTCTGACACCATGGCACCGGCGGTTCAAATGCCGGGTGGAGCCATGGTATCTGACCCAGAGGGTCAACACCCACGGGCCCACCCGCTCAGTCGCCGAACACGACCTTGTGCATGATGCGGCCAGGCACCAGCGTGAAGCCGCCAGCGATGACGAGCGCGCCCAGGAACAGGCCTAGCATAGTTCGCTGATGACCGCGCACGTTGTGGTTGCGCGCGAAATAGAGGCCGAGCGGCAGCATGGCCAGGGTGTAGAGCGAGAGCACGTGGATCAGGCTGAAGTTGCCGAACTGGCGCATGTCGTGGATCCAGAACGAGCTGATGGCGACCACCAGCATCAGCGCCACCCAGACGTAGCCGAGCGTGCGGTGCGGCAAGGTGCCCTTCGGTGCGGCCAGCTGCACCACCCCCAGGGCAAAGGCCCCCATGGCGGCAAAGGCGTGCAGCTGGATCTGGACGGGTGCGTTGAGCAGCGGTGCAAGGTTCATCGGCGAGCCCCTATGTTAATATCGTTAACATAGCGGACCCGCGCCCCGGTCACAAGCTGTTGCGCCACGGCGCTGGCGACCATGGGTACAAACCCGAGGATGCTGGCCGTGGCGCTCGGGCCTCAGAACGGGATCTCGTCGTCCATCGGCTTGTCGAAGCCGCCCTTGGTGCCAGAGGGGGCGCCGGCGGCGCCACCGCGCTTGGCCGTGCCGTTGCTCGGAGCCGCGGCATAGCCGCCCGCGTCGTCCTCCTGCATGCCGGCGCCGGCGCTGGCATTGGCGCCGCCGCCGCGCGCATCCAGCATCGTCAGCACCGAGTTGAAGCCCTGCAGCACCACCTCGGTCGAATACCGGTCCTGGCCGTCCTGGCCTTGCCACTTGCGGGTCTGCAGCGCGCCCTCGAGATAGACCTTGGCGCCCTTCTTCAGGTACTGCTCGGCGATCCGGCACAGGCCCTCGTTGAAGATCACCACCGAGTGCCACTCGGTCTTCTCGCGGCGCTCGCCGGAGGTCTTGTCGCGCCACGTGTCGGTGGTGGCCACGCGCAGGTTGGCGATGGGGCGGCCATCCTGGGTGCGGCGGATCTCGGGGTCTTTGCCCAGATTGCCGATCAGGATCACCTTGTTGACGGAACCGGCCATGCTGGCCTCCTCTCACTGTGCCGCAGCCGCGGCCGCAAATCTCATGTCCAGACCTTGGGCCCGACTCTCGGGGCGACGTTAGCCGCTGGCCGGAGCCCGCGCGCGGCCGCCGAGTTGCTTGTCCACGCTTTTGCGCCAAGCTGAATTAGCGGGCGACTGTGTTCACTCTATGTTCTAACACGGCCAAGGCGGCTTGTCCATGGGCCCTTTACGCGCGGGCTCACCCAGACTTCGCCAAACCGGCTCGGCAACTAGTGGCCTGAATCTCCTAAAGTGAGGGATACAGGCTCTTCAACTTCACACGCGCGTCGGCGGTCGTGAAGTGCCAATTTGCCTTCGCGTTGTGGGTATTGCGACGCGAGCGCCACGCGTCGACT
>Ga0247727_10004791_pt1 | contig 28242 bp, 27 predicted proteins | sample WisWelCaveWW1625_FD_202498 | JGI IMG/M metagenome (GOLD analysis project Ga0247727, IMG submission 202498) | Biofilm microbial communities from Wishing Well Cave, Virginia, United States - WW16-25 | ecosystem: Environmental > Aquatic > Deep subsurface > Groundwater > Cave microbial mat | place...
CGGTGCGGATGACCAGGTCCACCGGCGGCAGTTCGGCGGTCCAAAGTTGCGCTTTCACCGTTTCATAATCCAGTTTGGTTTTGGCGGAGCGCAGTTTTTCTATTGCCGCCAACATTTCTTCTTTGCCGTCATAGCCGAATAGAATAGTGACATGATATTTTGCGTTAGCGGCGGTGGCTTGCTCCAGTTGGTCAGATATTTTTTTTAATTCAGCGTCCTCTAGAATTTCATTCCAACGTCCGATCAGCCGAAACTTCGTTTGGTTACTCTGAAACTCTTTGGTTTTTAGCTGATTCGCCAGTTCTTTTTTCAGAAAAGAAACCAGGAAATTGATTTCAATTTTGCTTCGCTTGGTAAGATTACTGGCGGAACCGCCCCAAAAAGTCAGATATTCTATGTTATTGGCTCGGGCGGCTTTGGCAATCTCCCGGAATAATTCCACGCCTTTTTCGTGTCCTTTGTATTCAAGTAGGCCGTGCTGGCGAGCCCAGCGGCGATTACCATCGGGAATAATGGCGATATGTTTTGGTACCTTATTCATGCTATTGATTCAGGATTAAAGCGGCGGCAATTGGTCCGGCGGTTTCCGCGCGGAGCGTGCGCGGGCCGATACTGACAACGGAAGCGCCGGACGCTTTCGCCGAAGCGATTTCGGCTTCACTCCAACCCCCTTCCGGACCGATGAGCAGATTAATTTCCTCAACTGATTCAAGATTTAAAGATTTTAATGGCGCGCCGGAGCGGTCTAGAAGAAAAATGTTTTTATTTTTTAATACTTCGGTGAAATTAGTCGGTTGTTCTAGCGTCGGAATAGTCCCGCATTCGGATTGTTCAGCCGCTTCTTTGAGTATTTTCAGGCCTCGTTCATAGTTGAAACTTTTCTTTTCGCTTCGCTCCGAAAGCATCGGGACAAAAGCGCTGACGCCCAGTTCAGTTCCCTTTTGCAGTACCCATTCAAAATTATCTTTTTTAATCATTGATTGGTAAAGCGTGATTTTAATATTCGGTTCATTAGGATTTTCCCCGGTGGAAGTAATCACGCCATCAATTTTTGTTTTGGTAATTTTTTCCAGTCTAACGAGATATTCTTTGCCGGTATTATCTAAGGCGATAATCTGTTCCCCAATTTTCAATTTTAAAACCGCGGTGATTTGATGGCACTGTTCATTGTCGGTAAGCGAAAAAATTTTGCCGCTGACGGCTTCTGGGGAAACAAAAAAACGATGCAGTTTCATTGGTTAGGAGAGTATAACGAAATCGGACTATTTTTGGAAGCGACTGGCGATAATTTGCCAATCAACCGATTTCATAAAGGCCTCAATATAGTCGGCGCGCTTTAGTCCGTAGTCTAGCATATAGGCGTGCTCAAATACGTCTAAGATTAAAAGCGGTTTGGCGCCGGCCAGATGACCGAAATCGTGTTCGTTAATCCAGGTATTAAATAATCTACCGGTGATGGTATCGTAATATAAAATTGTCCAGCCGATGCCGCGCATGCCCCCCGTCGCTCGGAAGTCTTTTTCCCAGTCGGCCCAAGTACCAAAATTTTCCAAGATTTTTGCGGCCAACTGATTTTTTTGCTCAGCTGCCGCCGGAGTCTTTGACATATTTTCAAAGTAGAGTTCGTGGAGGCGGACCCCGTTGAATTCCCAGCCGAAGCGTCGCTTGAGCTCATTATATTCTGGCGTGCCGAATTTTCCGGCTTTGACCATTTCCGCCAGCGTATCCGCCACTTTATTAGTGTTCGTCACATAACCTTGATACAAGGTGAAATGATTTTTCATCATGGTATCGCTGAAGCCAGGCGTGCCAATCAGGCGGTCATAATTTTTTGGTTCAAAGGCCATATTATAATAGTATAGAAGATTTTATTTTGTAGCTAGACCTCTTTTCCTCCGGAGGAGGATCCGCCTTCGGCGGAAAACAAGTCGGGATGCGCGAATGGGGCGAGGGCCATAATTACGCCGTCCCGGTAGCCGCTAGTACGGGTAATATTATTTTTAGTAATGATGCCGAAATATCCTTCTGCCTTTTTTACATCTTTGCGGTTGAAGAATTGATCCAGGGCGTCGCCCAATTCCTTTCCTTCTCTAATTAGTTTCATAATCTTCGGAGCGATTTCTACTTTAGGATTGCCGCCGATTCCCTCCCGGCCGTCTTTATTGATAACTATCATCCAGCCACAGGACATTATCCGGCCCTGCAATTCCTGAATGCCGCCTTCCATACCTACGCCGTAATCAGCGCCTGTTTTTTTGAGGGCGTTTTGTGCCCGATTACGTCCACCGTGAATGGTTTCCTCGTCGCTCATTGGCTGGGCAGAAACTCCGGACTCCACTTCTATGCCCATGATATCTATTGTTTCACCGGGGAACATTGCGGCAAACGCCTGCCGCGCCGCTTCAATTTTGGTTGGATTTTTGGAACCAACGGCGATTCTCATGGTCGTAAAACTCGCAGTTTAAGCTGGCGATGGAAGCGCCATTCGTTGATGTGGTCGGCAAAGATGACCGTGAGTCCCGCCACGATTGATTCGGTGGAGCCGATGGCGGCCAGTATCCAGCCGTTATTCATGACCCCAAGAAGCGCGCCGAGCATACCCATAATCGGCGCCATTCCCGCGCCAAGCAGTAAGCCGAGCCGAGCCGGGTTGGTGAAATCTTGGACAATCGCGGTTTTGGTCAGCTCGGAATTTTGCACGGATGTTTTTTTCTCGGCCACCAGCGTCAAAAGATTTTTTCGGTACATGAAAATTGATTGGATGGCAGTCGTGAGCGATAGCGCGACAGCCGAGAGACCGAAGATGGCGCCGCCAAGGAGAATTTTTCCGTGCTCAAGTAGCGGCTCAACGGAAAATGCGCCCCAGGTGGCGAGCGCGAATACCGGAATTAAAATAAACGAACGCTTCGCCAGTTCTTTCCAGGTGAAGCCGGAACCGCGCAGCGCCATGAGTTCGGCGGTTTCGCCGAGGAGGTCGTCGGCGGACGCGGCAAAAATTTTACCGAATCCAGCGGTGAATTTTTCCAAGACGTGAGCGATTGGGCCGACAAACAGCAACGCTTTAATAATAGATTGGGCAATTTCCGTGCGTTCGCGCGCATTATCGGCAATGACGCGGAAAACCGAATAGTTGATGGCGAGCGGGTATATTAGTTCTGAGAGTTCGGTCGCGAACCGTTGTTCAATCTGGCTGATGCCGATGTTTTCTTCATCAATCAGTACGATGCGTTTGAAGCGCAACCGGTCGCGGACAATGGTTTCAACGGCCGCATCAAGATTTTCTTTATGTTCGGAGGCGCGTTGCCGGTCGCTTTCGGTGAATATCGGCAAGTGTTTGTCCCGAAGCAGCTGCGGTAGCCAGGTGATGATGTAATTTTTTTGGCTGTGGACGCTGATAGTATGAACTGCTTTTAAAATGTTTTCCGGCGTGCGCTGCACGGTTCGGATGCCAATGGCAAATCCCCGCGTGAGTATGCCGCGGATTTTTTCTTTATATTCCGGATAGTGCTTGAAGATGTATTGAAATTCAACCGGTAGCTGGTTTTCCCAATCACACTCTTCCGGAAGCGAAATAACTTCAATTTTATAGCTGCCGACCGGCGATTCTTTCGGCGGCCGCGTAATTTTTTCTAACATAAATTCTGTCTGTCGGGGTGCTGGGAGTTGAACCCAGGCTACGAAGTCCCGAACCTCGCGTACTACCGTTATACTACACCCCGCCTCCGGCGGGCAGGCCCGCCGAGCTTCGTTTATATATAGTAGGGCAACTTATTGATAACCGCAACCCGCGAAATCAGAGAGCGGAGCTGTCGTCGCATGACGGCAACCTTATTTTACGAAATACTTTTTCTTAATTTCGTCATCAATTCGCCGCTGGGCGTTTTCGGCGGCTTGTTGAGCTCGTTTACGCATAGCTAACAATTCTTTTTCCGGCAGTTCGTTTAATTTAAGCGCCCGCTTTTTTAACTCTTCTTTCATATTCAATTCCGGATTATCCAAAATATCTTCCAGTAAAACAGCCAGAATCTGACCGACTTTTGGTCCGGCTTCTATTTTCAGTAATTTCATCAGCTCGGTGCCGTTGATTTGCAATAATTTTGCGCTGACCGGCTCCTTTTTAATTTTTTCAACCATGGCTTTTAGGTAGCGGAGCCGATATGGCTGGGCTTTAGGCACGCCGGAGCCGATGCGGTCGGCTTCCCGGACTTTGAGCAAATCATCAACGTTTTCTTCGCCAACTCGGCTGACCAGGCGGCGGACGCCCCGCAACGTTACCACTTCCGGGTCATAGACGAACATGTGTTCACGGATGAGCAATACGATTTTCTCAATCATTTTTTTTGGATAATGGAGCCGGTCCAGAATTTTTAACGCCATTTTTGCGCCGACCACCTGGTGTCCGTAGAAAGTGGAATCCAGTCCATTCCCCTGTTTGGTTCGGGATTTGCCGACGTCATGCAACAGCGAAGCCATCCGGAGGTCTAACGGGAAATTTTCTTTGGCGGCATATTCTAGGGAGCGGACGTTATGTTCAAATACGGTGTAGATGTGATGTTTGTTCTGACCCATTTCAATCCCCTCGCGGAGTTCCATGACAACATATTTCAGCAGTCCGTATTCTTCCAGCCAGCGGACGCCTTCGGCGGCGTTACCGGTCATTAGTAATTTAGAAAATTCGTCAGCGGTTCGTTCGTCGGCAACGAACTCAATCAGCCCGGCGTGTTTTTTGACGGCGGCGGCGGTTTCTTTTTCAATTTTAAAATTGAGCTGGGCGGCAAAACGGACCGCGCGCATCAGACGGAGTGCGTCTTCCTGGAAACGCGCGCTCGGCTCCCCCACCGCCCGGATGATTTTTTTCTTGAGGTCCGCTTGCCCGCCGTACGGGTCAATTATATTCGTCTCTTGTTTCTTGTCTCTTGTCGCTATTGCTAGCGCCATTGCGTTGACGGTGAAATCGCGGCGCGATAAATCTTCTTCCACGGTTTTGGCAAAACTGATGTCGTCCGGATGCCGCTTGTCGGTGTACTTACCTTCTTTGCGAAAGGTGGTGACTTCAACAATTTTTAGCGTCGGGTCTTCGGACTCCGTTTTCACGCCGACCGTGCCAAAACGATTTTCGTAAACGCTGTCCGGAAACAGTTTTTGAATTTCTGGCGGCGTCGCGTTGGTGGTAATATCCCAGTCTTTCGGCGGGATGCCCAATAAAAAATCGCGGACGCAACCGCCCACCAAAAAAGATTGAAAGCCGGCCGTTTTCAGCTGGTCATTAACTTCCATAACCACCTTCGGGATTTCCATATATAATTGTATTGTAGCCGAAAACCGGCTATTCTATAAGCGGTTTGCTCTCGTGGTGAAATGGATATCACGACAGGCTTCGAACCTGTTATTCCCCGTTCGAGTCGGGGCGAGAGCACAAGTGGCCCTACTTCAGTAAATTCGTAAACAAAGAATACAGTAGGCCAACGGTGAATTGCCCAAGAGTTGGCGGCGCAAATGACGAAGGTTTTTCTCCGCTTTCTCGGTATTGCTGGCAGCCGATTTCGTTATAGTACGGGCTGTTTTGGTCGCCGCAGATGCTTTGAATATCTGGTTTAACCTGGCTTTCAGTCGGTTTTGGCAAATAAGTACAGCGTTCCGGATTTTGTTTACAGTATTCTTCCGGGCTTATCGGCATCGGTTGATTAAGGTCGCGGCATTTTTCCGGGAAAGAACGGCAGAAATCTTCAACTGTTGGCTGCGGCGGCAGTGAGCGTGGCGGCATCGGCTTTTCAAATCTTTCCGGTGCAACCATCTCTCTTTCTTCTACCTGCTCTCTCCTCATTATTTCTCTCGGCTCTTGGCTGCGCGTACCGGCAAATTGTTCAAAGCACACTTTCATTTTTTCGCCGAGTTCGCGCGTGGGCGGGGTTTGTCCGCTGGCGATTTTTTCAAGTACTTCAGCGCCAACTGTATCTTTCAAGCATTGTGCAATTTCCGGCGGGACGCGCTGTAGGCCTTTTTGGAATCGTTGTCTTCCCTCCTCGCGATTTTTAACATCCTCTTCTTTGATAAAGCCATGTTTTTTAGCGAACTGGAAGCATTCTTCCTCGTGAGCTTCATCACGGCAGTATGACTCGCACTGTTCTCTTCCGCGGCACCCGCCCGGTCCTTTGCCGCCGGTTTCTTTGAAGCGCTGTATTTCTTCTCCAGACGCAAAGCCGTTTTCTTGGGCGAATTTTATGCATTCTTCAAAATGTTCTTCTTGATGACAATACGTCTCACAAGCTTCTTTTCCTTGGCACCCGCCCGGCATTTTCCCTTCCCGAAGCAAGCGTATCATTCTGCGTTGATGTTCAGCCTGTTCTTTCGGAATAAAGCCGGCCTTTTCCGCAAAATTTAAACATTCTTCGGAGTGCTCCGGGATTTGGCAATAGAGTTCGCAGGCTGCTTTGCTTCGGCAAGATGGCGGTTTGGCGCCGGCTTCAACCGCCGCTTGTACCCGTTTGGCTTCCTCTAATTTTTCTTTCGGAATGGCGTCGTGTTTTTCCGCCCAGGCTACGCATTCTTTAATGTGATTGGTGTCGTTGCAATAGGTTTCACAGGAGCTCTGTGATTTACAGTTGCCGGGTCCGCCTTCTTCTTGAAGTACCCGAGATAAATTTTCGATATCGTCCTCCTCTCCTATGTCAGCTACCGGCCCTTCCAAGAGGTTGTATTTTTTTGCGAAAGCGAAACAGGCGGAAAAATTATCGGGTTGGTCGCAGTAGGTTCGGCAGGCTTTTTCATTTTGACAGCCGCCGAGTTCGCTGACCGGAAAAGTGATGTCTGATTCCGAAAGCGCGAAAACCAAATTAACCGCTAGCAAAGAGGCGGCCACAAGCGTAATCGCAGTGAGAAAATATTTTTTCATTTATGGAGCAAACGGGTTTTGGTAACTATTGAAAGGATTGGTTTTTTGAGTTGGGTTAAGGTCCGGAAGTTTGTCGTCAATCGGGCTGGTCGGGACATTAATAGTTGGAGAGGCAGTAACTTGTTCTAATGATTGGGCCGTTTCTTCAATCGTCGGCGCGGCAGCCTTTTTATTTTTGGCTACATATATATAGATAGCGAGTGCGACAATAATAATTCCGGCAATTACCAAAGCAATCTTTCTACTCATACTTTTCATTATATACTTGTTGTAGTATTGTATAGTACGTTCACTTATCCCCTCGCATCCCTAGCTCAACTGGCTAGAGCAGATCCCTCTTAAGGATAAGGTTCTGGGTTCGAGTCCCAGGGGATGCACAAATTCCGCCTTGGACGGTTAGCTCAGTGGTAGAGCGCTTCTCTTACACAGAAGATGTCGCAGGTTCAAATCCTGCACCGTCCACTATTGGTTTTGTTACTGATAAATGATATACTAATTAGTATACTACTTATTGGTTTATTTTTGTTATGAAACTTGAGGAAAAGAAAGAAGCTCGAATATTGCGTTCTCGGGGATTTTCTATGAATGAGATAAGTGAAAGAATAAAGGTTTCAAAGGCCTCGGTTAGCTTATGGGTGCGTGATATAGAGTTGACTCCTTTACAAAAGAAAGAGCTTTCTGAAAAAGGCCTTAAGAAAGAGAATATAGAAAGGCGTCGCACCACGCGTTTGGCAAATGAAAATGCAAGACGGCAAATTATTATTGACGGAGCAAAATTAGATATTGTGAATGAATTTTCTCAACGAGAATTACTGATGTTGGGGGCAGCTTTGTATTGGGCTGAAGGCGGGAAAACAAAAATGCTTACTCGGTTCTCTAATGGCGATCCAAGAATTATCCGTTTTATGATGAAATTCTTTCGAAAAATTTGTAACGTGCCTGAAGGAAAGTTTCGTGGATATATCCATATACATCAGCATTTAAATGTTTCCGTAGCGGAACGATATTGGTCTGATGTTTCGGGTATACCTCTATCGCAGTTTTATAAAACATACAATATACCCAATAAAGCTAGCAAAAATAAAAAGGATTCTCTACCATATGGAACCTTTGAAATTTATGTCTGTAATACCGAGTTATTTCTCAAAATTAAAGGATGGATTGAGCAGTTATATATTTTAAACGAGGCTTTAAAATAAAAAAGCGCCGCGACACGTTACGTGTCCGGCGCTCTTGATTTGATTAATGAGCTTTGCCCCACTGTAGCAACCAGCGATAGAGTTCTATGCATTGACTGCGAATTTTTTCTTCGTTATTTCCGGCGCGACGCTGTATTACGCGCCAGCCGATCCCGAAGAAAAAATCCATCTGTACGAGGGCTGCGGTGCTGACAGTCATTTCCCAGTTGAGCCGACGCCCCAATTCTAGGAGATCATTCGGAGTTAGGGCGGTGATGATCTCTTTGTATGAGGCGTTTTTTTCATGACGGGCAACAATGGCGTCTACTGCCGCCATGAATTGACCGTCAGTAGCCGCATCCAGAACCGCCAGCCCAACACCGTGTGCCCGCACTTCTTCTTTCATAAAGATGTCGCTGGCTTCCGGCGCCCGCGAGCTTGGTAGGTTGTGTTTGTGGCACAACGCGTGCGTGAGTTCATGAAAGAGCACTGACGCGAACAGTGACTCCGGTAGGTCTACGGCGTAACACATTACTGCCCGCCACTCCCTCTTGTAGTAGACAGTTGATGGATGCCTCGCCTGCGGACCCGCCGCTTCGTTGGCTGGGATGAAGCACAACTCTAACCCTTGTAGGTCCGGTGTAGCAGTCAGTTCTACCATCATGGAGATTCCACGAGTAAAGACCGAGGTCTTAAACTTTGGGAATTCTTGGTAGATCTGCGTCGCGAGCGGGCTTACGTTTTTGTATTTCTTCAGCAACGCCAGAACCCTTTGTTGCCGAGCGCTCAACTTCGTTGCGACGCCGGGCAATTCGTTGCCTTTCGGCGGCGCGTCCAGCCACCAAGAATCAGCGGGCCGCGACCGGAAGTACTCGCCCCAGGCCACGATGGCAGCAGTCCGGTTTTCTTCGGACCGCTTTGTCCCCCACCACCAGCCGCCGATGGCGGTGATCATGATGATGGCGCTGTAGAAAAGCCAGGCGGGAACCCGGTAGATTCCCAGTTTTTTGACTCCCCCGCCGCACTGACACTTCTTCATCTTTTTGCCGCACTTCGGGCAAAGGTCATTCCGGCCTAGCTTCGTCGTGGACATAGTTCCTCCCCATCTCGTTTTTGACTAAAAGTTATCAAATTACAGATTTTTAATATACAATATAAATTTTAAAAAGTCAAACCAATATCTAAAGGAAACAAGTCATTTATTTGACAAAATATGTAAATCAGTGTGAAACATTGCTAAAAGTGTGAAACACCGTTTTTTGGCAAAGTTGAGAAACATGCGTAAAACATAGGTTTTTTGGATATTGGATTTTTGGACGTTTAGCGTGAAACTTTTTTATAAATAAAAAACTGGCAATTTTGCCAGTTTCTCAGCTATTGTTTCAGATAAATTTTGGGTTCTTGTCCCAATACCCACATTTGTATAGTCGGTAGATGAGTCGGTAATTATTGGCGACCACCGGGTCGCTACCGATCTTTTCTATCCATTGTTCAAATTGCAGAGCTTTGAAGCCAATAAGTTTTTTATAAAACAGCGGGACTATGATGTTTTTCAGCTCGCCTATTCCTCTTACGATAAGAGCGGCTTGGTCTCCGCGATTGTAGCCATCGCCTTTCCAAGCTTTAAAAACGTTGACTTTGGTCCTTAGTTTTAAGGTGTATTTGATGCTTTCAATTAAATTTTTATCTCGTACGTGCATCCTTATAACATAAGCAGGTAACTTCTTCTTTACGATATCACCACTTTTGTTTTTAAAATTTGCTGGATAGAAAGTAAAACAGCCCTCGCCATCCGTAAGCCCTCTAATGTACTCAAAGCTTAATATTTTGAGAGACGTTTGTTTACCGGCCAACTGCGTACTTTCTCCATTTTGTGTTACTCCGTTGTACATGGTTTAATTTTATCACGACGTAAATCAACAAACAAATGACTAGAAAATCGGAAATCGGTAAAAAAGGAGAGGATTTAGCGGCTAGTTACCTTATTTCTAAAGGTTATAAAATTATTGAACGGAATTTCCGGAAAGCTTGGGGTGAGTTGGATATTATAGCTATAGATAAAAAGGGTATTTTGGTATTTATTGAGGTTAAGGCAATGCGGCAACAGATTGCCGGATTAAGTCCAGAAGATAATTTAACTAAAGCGAAGCTGATTAAATTAAAGAGAACCGCCTCAATGTATGTTGGATTTCAGGAAAATTTGGTTAAGGAATCCGCTTGGCAGATTGATTTGGTGGCCATTGATTTTTCTAATGAAGGTAATCATAGAATCCGGCATTATGAAAATATTTGACAAAATAATATTTTTATTATATAGTTTTATTTAGGACTTGAGTACCAAGAAGTATTCACGATAGAATTATTTTGTTTTCGGTGGATTGTTTTTTGAAAGGGAGGTGGCATTTGAGCGGTTCAGCGCGTCTAGTCGGGCCGTTCACGGTGTTCGGTCCGCAGAGCAATGCAATGGTCGCGATTACGGTGGTGAAGTTCTTGCCCGCAGACGCGACCAAGGATTATCATCCCGAGTTTCGTCTGGTCGTGTCTTTGATGCGCGGCTGGGAGCGTGTCCCGAAAGAGAGGTCTTTCGGCGCGACAACGCTACTGGACCGGTTACGGGACCAGCTCGTGAAGCAGGGCGGATTCTTGGAAAAGTTTTTCCCGAAGGCGGGAGAACAGGAACCCCGAACCCAGATGTGGCGGGTGACCACCGCCCTCACGGATTCGCCGGACAACTTGCGGCGGCTACAGGATTTTCTTCGGAAGGTCGCGGCTATGACTCCAGAGCAGTGGCAGGCGGAGAAGCCCGCAGTTACGGCAACGCCGGCGATACAGGTCGCCACGGCGTAGTGTAGGGGAGAACAGTTCATTGGCATTTGAGATAAAGGAGAAGGGGGTTACCGCGGGTAACCCTTTTTTTATTTCTATTTTTGTTGTATGATTTTTTTAGTTGTTTTCAGTTTCTTGTTTTCTATTTTTTTGGAGGGGCCTATGTCTTTGGCGCTGAGTGAGGGGGCAGTACCCATGGTCACGGTCCGGCGGGTGGAGGGGTTGGTCTGCATTGACTTTCCTTTGCGGGTAGTCAATGGACGGCGGGCCTTGCCTGATGCTGTCCGCAGAAACCACATCTGCCTGAAGCTGGACAAGAACCATGGCGCGTTCCAGCGGAACGATGGTACGACGTCGGCAAACTGTTGCCGGTACGCGACCAACTTCAACAGCGAGGACGCCGCCAGGAAGTTCCTGAAGGACAACGGCGTGGAGGATTTCCGGGTCGTTCTCAAGGATTGAGGAGGAAGAACAAGCTCAAAAAGAGCATGGAGAGTATGGGGGAGGTTGTCCGCCGCGGCGGATAACCTCCTTTTTTATTTCAAGCTCTGAATACTACCTACTTGACACCTTTGGACCACCTTACTATTATAAAAGTATTCAAGAAGGTCGCTCCCAGAGCGGCCTTTCTTCTTAAATATCTGCCCACGCCTGTCGGCGGGGTGAAAATAAAATTTTCATGTTTGATTTAAAAACATTAAAAAAAGCGGTTGACCAAATTGCGGAAGAAAAAGGAATTGAACCGTCAAAAATTTTGGAAGCCATTGAGTCGTCCATTGCGGCGGCTTACAAAAAGGAATACGCGCAAAAAGGTGAATTGATTAAAGCCCGGTTTGATTTGAAAACCGGCGATTTGAAATTTTGGCAGGTGAAAGCCGTGGTGGACGAGACAACGGTGCGGATGCCGGTAGAGGGAGAAGAAGAGGAGGCGGCGCCGGTCGCGCCGGAGCGGGGACGACGCAACGAAGAAGCGTCGGCGCCAGTCACAGAAATCGGCGGCGAGACTTTATTGCCGCGCTATAACTCGGACCGCCATATATTAATAGAAGAGGCGAAAAAAATTAAGAAAGACGCGCAACTCGGCGATGAGCTGGAATTTCCATTAGAGGCGCATGATGATTTTGGCCGGATTGCGGCGCAAACCGCCAAGCAAGTCATTTTGCAGAAACTGCGGGAGGCGGAGCGTCAATCAGTGCTGGCCGAGTTTGAAGGCAAGGAAGACGATATCGTTAGCGGCGTCATCCAGCGTTTTGACCGCGGCAATGTGTTTATTGACCTGGGCCGCGCCACCGGCATTATGTTTCCGAACGAAGGCATCCCGGGCGAGCACTACCGACCGGGACAGCGCATGCGGTTTTACGTGATAGCGGTGCAGGAAGAGAGCCGGATTCCGGGCATTATTTTGTCGCGCGCGCATCCGAAATTTGTCAGCCGTTTGTTCGCTTTGGAAGTTCCGGAAATTAGTGACGGGACAGTGGAAGTAAAAGCCATTGCCCGGGAGCCGGGGAATCGGACGAAAATCGCCGTCGCTTCGCTGGTAGAAGGAATTGACCCGATTGGTTCTTGCGTCGGCCAGCGCGGTACGCGCGTGATGGCGGTTACCAATGAGTTGGGACACGAAAAAATTGATATTGTGCAGTGGTCCGAAGACCCAGTGAAGTTTATCAGCAGCGCTTTGTCTCCGGCTAAAGTGTTGAATGTGGAGGTAACGCCGCATCGGGAAGCGCGGGTGATGGTGCCGGACGACCAATTGAGTCTGGCCATCGGCAAAGGCGGGCAAAACGTCCGTCTGGCCGCCAAGCTGACCGGTTGGAAGCTGGATGTTCGTTCGCAAGCCAATCCGGAAGCGGCGCAAGAAGGAGGAGTGGCGGCGGTGTCGGAGTCTGAAGTGGCTACGAAGGAGAAAGAGGATGAAAAAGGCGTTGAGTAATAATTAAAAAATAAAATGAACATCTATTATATAATTTACATTCCCGTCGGTCTGGCGATAGCCTACAGCGTCTACACGATTTTGTGGTTGCGAAAACAGCCGTCGGGCAACGAAAAAATGCAGGAGATTTCTCGGGCCATTCAAGAAGGCTCGTCGGCATTTTTAAATCGTGAATACCGGGCCGTGGCCATGGTGGCACTGCCTTTATTTATTTTGATTTATTTTGGGCTCGGCGGGACGGCCTCGCTGGGTTTTCTTATTGGCGCGGTGGCGTCGGCGTTGGCCGGTTACATTGGCATGGGCGTGGCGGTTCGTTCTAATTCCAAAAGCGCGGAAGCGGCCAAGCAGGGGATGGCGCAGTCGTTATCACTGGCGTTCCGCGCCGGTTCGGTTACCGGTTTTTTGGTGGTGGCGCTTGGTTTGCTGGCCGTGGCCGGTTTTTATTTTTATGCCGGCGAAGTCAAAGCTTTGATTAGTCTTGGATTTGGCGCCAGCTTGATTTCCATATTCGCCCGGCTGGGAGGCGGCATTTTCACCAAAGCTGCTGATGTCGGCACGGATTTAGTTGGTAAGATAGAGGCGGGGATTCCGGAAGATGACCCGCGCAATCCGGGAGTGATTGCCGACAATGTCGGCGACAATGTCGGCGACTGCGCCGGCATGGCGGCGGATTTGTTTGAAACCTACGCGGTGACGCTGACCGCGGCCATGCTGGTTGGTTCCGCGGTTTTACAAGGCGAGCAGTTGGCTTTTCCGCTGGTGCTCGGCGGCTTGGCAATTATCGCTTCTATTATAGGTAGTTGGTTTGTCCGGCTCGGCAAGAACCAATCTATTATGGGCGCCTTGTATAAGGGTTTGGCGGCCTCTTTGGTGATTTCCGCCGGATTATTTTATTGGGCGGCTCAGCATTATTTCCCGAATACCCAAGCCATCCCAAATTTGACGATGCGGGTGTGGGGCGCGAGTTTAATTGGTTTGGCGGTGACGGTATTAATGGTATTGATTACGGATTATTACACGGCTAAACGGTTTCGTCCGGTGAAAAGCATTGCCGAAGCGTCTAAATCCGGTCACGGCACGAATATTATTCTTGGTTTGTCAGTCGGTATGGAGTCCACGGTTTTGCCGATTTTACTGATTGCGGCGGCGATTCTTGGTTCATTCTTGCTTCTTGGTTTGTACGGCGTGGCGATTGCCGGTGTGGCGATGTTGTCGGTAGCCGGCATTGTGGTGGCGATTGATTCCTTCGGTCCGATTACGGATAATGCTGGCGGCATCGCGGAAATGTCCGGCGCTCCGGAAGAGGTTCGCAAAATTACGGACGCGCTGGACGCGGTTGGCAATACGACCAAAGCGGTAACTAAAGGCTATGCCATTGCTTCGGCCGCGCTGGCGGCGCTGGTGCTTTTCTCGGGATATGTGGCGGAGATTGCCGCCAGCGCGAAAAGCGTGATTTTTACTTTGCAGGACCCGTTGGTAATTGTCGGTTTGTTCTTGGGCGGCATGATTCCGTACTGGTTCGGTTCCATCGCCATGAAAGCCGTCGGTAAAACTGCCGGCGCGGTAGTGGAGGAAATTCGCCGCCAGTTCCGGGATATTCCCGGTTTGATGGAGGGCAAGGCCAAGCCGGAATACGGAAAAGCGGTGGATATTGTAACCAGCGCTTCGCTTAAACAAATGATTTTGCCGGCACTCATACCGGTCGTGAGTGTTTTGTTGGTTGGTTTCGGGCTTGGCTACAAAGCGTTGGGTGGTTTTCTGATGGGCTCTATCATTTCCGGCATTTTCGTGGCTATTTCCATGACCACTGGCGGTGCGGCTTGGGACAACGCCAAGAAGTATGTTGAAGCGGCCGGCGCCAAAGGCACGGAGTGGCACAAGGCGGCCGTGACCGGCGACACAGTCGGCGACCCGTACAAAGACACGGCTGGTCCGGCGATTAATCCTTTAATTAAAGTCATTAATATTGTGGCTTTGTTGATCATCCCGTTTCTTCTTTAATTTAAGACGGGCTTTACATGAAATCTAACTTCAAAAAATTACCGGGTTCAAAAGTGGAGCTGGAAATTAGACTTGACCAAGCTGAGTTCAAACCGTACTGGGACGCGGCTTACGAGCGCGCGTTGCAAGGCGTGCACTTGAAAGGATTCCGTCCAGGCACGGCTCCGAAAGAATTAGCGGACGCGGCGATTGATAAAGACAAAGTTTTTGAAGCGGCGACCCGCGAAGCCATTCGTTGGAGTATGGATGACGTGACCAAGGAGCAGGAATGGACGATTATTGATACGCCTCAAATAGATGTGGAGGACGCCAAGCTGGGTATTTCTTACAAGGCGAGCCTGACGATTTTCCCGGAAGTGAAGCTCGGTAATTATAAAAAAATCGCCAAGCGGGTTTTCGCGGAACGCAAGGCGGTGACTGTTGAGCTGAAAGACATTGATGAGACATTGGAATGGCTGAGGAAATCCCGTTCTAAGCCGACGTCCATAGTCGGCTCTCCGACCCAAAAGGCGTCGGAGCCAGTGTTGCCGCCGCTGGACGATGAATTCGCGAAGTCGCTCGGTAAGTTTGAAAATGTGGAGGCGCTCAAGAAAAGCGTGGCCGACGGCGTGAAGATGGAAAAAGAATATAAAGAAACCGACCGGCTGCGACTCAAGGCCTTGGAAGAAATTATCGCTGATTCCCAGATTGATACGCCGGAAGTGATGGTGCAAAAGACCGAGGAGCGGCTGGCGAAACAGTTGGGGCCGATGCTCAAAGCTAGTGGTAAGTCTGAAGCCGAAGTCTTGAAAGAATTGCGTGAGCGGGCCAAGAAAAATGTTGACACTAATTTGGTTTTGTATAAAATTGCCGAAACGGAAAAGTTGGAGTATACTCCAGAACAAGGAGTGGAAAGCGAGAAAGTTTTCCAGTTTTTGGAAGCGCAGGCTAAATAAAAACTATGACTACGAAAGAAATCAATCAGTATTTTGTGCCGACGGTGCTGGAGAAATTGCCCGGCGGCGGCGAGCGGGCCTACGACATTTATTCGCGGCTTTTAAAAGAGCGGATTATTTTTCTTGGCGGCCCGGTTAATGACGCGGTGGCGAATTTAATTATTGCCCAGATGCTTTTTTTGGAACACGAAGATTCAAAGAAAGACATTAAACTTTACATTAATAGTCCGGGCGGTTCGGTAACGGCCGGTTTGGCGATTTATGATGCCATGCAATACGTGAAGCCGGACGTGGCTACGGTTTGCGTGGGTATTGCGGCCTCCATGTCAGCGGTGCTTTTGGCTTCCGGCGCCAAGGGAAAGCGATTTGCCTTGCCGAATTCGGAAGTGATGCTCCATCAGGTGATGGGCGGCGCAGAAGGCCAGGCAACGGAGGTGGAAATCGCGGCGCGGCATATCTTGAAGATTAAGGATAAGTTGAATCAGGTGTTGATGAAGCATACAGGACAAACTATGAGCAAGATTGAGAAAGATACAGACCGTGATTTTTACCTGGATGCGGCATCGGCCAAAGAATACGGTTTAATTGATGAAATCATTAAAAAGTCCAAGTAGCAATGAATGATATTGAGAAATTGCTGAAACGGGGAGTAGACGAGGTGATTGTAAAAGAGCATTTAGCGGCGGCGCTTCAGTCCGGAAAAAAATTGCGGGTGAAGTTCGGTATTGATCCAACTGCGCCGGATATTCATTTAGGACATACGGTACCGCTTCGGAAGTTGCGGCAGTTTCAGGACGCCGGACACAAAATAGTTTTGATTATCGGAGATTTTACGGCCATGATTGGCGACCCGTCCGGTAAAAACGAAGCGCGTAAACCGTTGACCGAAAAAGAAGTAAAAACGAATCTGAAATCATACTTGAAACAAGCGGGGAAAGTTTTGAATGTTAAAAAAGCCGAAGTGCACTATAACAGCCAGTGGCTTTCCAAGAAGAATTTACTGCTGGAGTTATTGGGAAAAGAAAGCATACAACGCGTTCAGGAGCGGGATGATTTTCAAAGACGCATTAAAGAAGGACGCGAGGTAACTGTTCTGGAAACCGTCTATCCGTTGCTGCAGGGTTATGATTCAGTGGCAATAAAAGCGGACTTGGAAATTGGCGGTACCGACCAAAAATTTAATCTGCTGATGGGCCGGCGGCTACAGCGTTCTTATGGATTATCAGAGCAGGACGTAATGACCCTGTCTTTATTGGAAGGCACAGACGGCGTGAAAAAAATGAGCAAAAGCGTCGGTAATTATATTGGCTTGGATGAAAAATCCAATGAAATGTTCGGGAAGATAATGGCTATTCCGGATACGCTGATTGATAAATATTACACGTTGTTGACGGATGCGGAACGGACGATTGCGAATCCGCGTGAAGCAAAGCTGGAGCTTGGGAAAATAATTGTCGGCATGTATCACGGCGCCAAAGCCGGCGAGCAAGCGAAAGACGAGTTCGTTCGGGTTTTTTCTAAGCACGAGAAACCAAGCGAGATTCCGGCTAAAAAAATTTCCGCTACAAATATTATTGATGTGCTGGTTGAGGCCGGGGCGGTAATAAGTAAGGGTGAAGCGCGGCGATTGATTGAGCAGGGCGGCGTGAAGGTGAACGACCAGAAAGTTTCTGATCTGGCGATGAGTGTTGTGACGGGTTCTGTCGTACAGATTGGGAAACGCACGTTTTTCCGCGTAGAGAAAAAATAATATGGCCGGGCGAGTTATCGATTAAGCCGCTTTTTTCTCTACTCCGTCGTTTTCGTCCTGTTCGCGTTCCAATTCTTTGCTGGTTTTCGGCAGTGGTTGCGATTTTGGCATATTCATAATTTGCCGTTGCTGTTTGAGTAATTCGTCCAATTTTTCGTTCAGTTTCAATAATTCTTCATCGCTCATTTCGGAAAGCTGTTCCCGAGACATTTTTTTGAGCGCGCCAATCAGTTCGCTGGTTTTATTAATATTTTCCCGCAACTCTTTTTTGAGCTCTGGGGCTTCGTATTTAGTTCCCCTCTTCTCTTTTTTCGGCGGTTCCATTTCGGCAACGCCGCCCATAGATTCAAACTTCATTTTATTTATTATGGCCTTTTTTGGGTAAGGGAACAAGGGTTTCGTCCGCCGCGGCGGACTCAACCTCGAACACTACGCCGCACCCCGACCCCTATCTCGGACACCTTCGGTTTCCGACGGCCACTATCACACGTGATAGTGGCTTGCCTTCCTGATACGGGGTGCGGCTGGTTCGATTCCCTCAACCATTCAAATTTATAAAACCCCGGACAAGCCGAGGTTTTATACATTGAGCGGGTAACGGGAATCGAACCCGTATCTGAACCTTGGCAAGGTTCCATAATAGCCACTATACGATACCCGCTTTGTTAAAACCCAGTCAGCACATAGCTGGCCACCAGGCCAAATACGACCATCGCGACGAAAATAACTTTGACTATCTTTTTTATCACGATTATACTATATACTATTATTATTCCCATGAAAAGTCTCTCCAAAAATTTATTCTGGGCCATTGCGGCGCTGTTGGGCGCGGCGCTGATTTTTTCCTCGTTATTGCAGGGCGGCCCGGCCGTTGAGGTATTGGCTTTAAATACTCTGGCGACGCGGATTAATAACCACGAAGTGGCGAAATTGACGGTCAACGGCAATGATTTGCTGATTGAATTTAAAGACGGCAGTAAGGGAACGGCGAAAAAAGAATCAGAAGCCGGTTTGAGCGAAACCCTGGTTAATCTGGGCGTGGACCAGAAAGCGTTGCAGGAGGTGGCGTTTGGAATTAAGGACGAATCCGGTTTTCGTTTCTGGATAGGGATTCTGGTACCGACGTTGTTGCCGTTGATTGTCATTGGGGCGATGTTTTGGTTTATTTTCCGGCAAGCCAAAGGCGGGGCTAATCAGGCGTTTACTTTCGGACGGGCTAATCTGAAATTATTCGGTTCTTTTAAAGATAAGGTTTTGTTTAAAGATGTTGCGGGATTGAGAGAAGCGAAACAGGAGTTGGAGGAAGTGGTGGATTTTTTAAAAAGTCCGAAGAAATATCTGGAAATGGGGGCGCGGATTCCGCGCGGCGTGTTGTTGATGGGTCAGCCGGGCACCGGCAAGACGTTATTGGCGCGCGCGGTGGCCGGTGAAGCGAATGTGCCGTTTTTCCATATCTCCGCTTCGGAGTTCGTGGAAATGTTTGTTGGCGTGGGCGCGAGCCGGACCCGGGACGCGTTCGCGACAGCCAAACGCGCGGCGCCGTGCATTTTGTTTATTGATGAAATTGACGCGGTTGGTCGCGAGCGGGGCGCGGGTTTGGGCGGCGGGCATGATGAGCGTGAGCAGACCTTGAACCAAATTTTGGTGGAAATGGACGGCTTTGAGCGGGATACCCGGGTGATTGTGCTGGCGGCGACGAATCGGCCGGATGTGTTGGACTCGGCGTTACTGCGGCCGGGACGTTTTGACCGGCGCGTATTTTTGGATTTGCCGGATATTAATGACCGGGAAGCAATTTTGAAGATTCACGCCCGCAATAAGCATTTGGAAAAAGGCGTTGATTTGCGGAGAGTGGGCGTGCGTACGCCGGGATTTTCCGGAGCGGACTTGGCGAATCTGATTAATGAAGCGGCAATTTTGTCCGCCCGGCAGAATAAAAAAACCATCAGCCAGGAAAGTCTGTTTAGCTCCATTGAAAAAGTAATGCTTGGTCCGGAGCGAAAAGGGCGGGTAATTTCTGAGCAGGAAAAGAAAATTACCGCGTACCATGAAGCCGGTCATGCGTTAGTGGCGGCCAGTCTGAAGGATTCCGACCCGGTGCATAAGGTTTCTATTATCGCGCGCGGCCAGGCCGGCGGGTACACATTGAAGCTGCCGAATGAAGATATTCATTTGCGTACCCGTTCTCATTTTTTAGCTGATTTAGCGATGGCGATGGGCGGTTATACGGCCGAGAAAGAAGTGTTTGGTGATATGACAACCGGCGCGTCCAATGATTTGAAAGAGGCATCAGCATTGGCGCGGCGACTGGTTACAAAATACGGCATGAGCGATGCACTTGGTCCGATTACTTTCGGTAAAGGGGAGGAGCAGGTATTTCTTGGTCGGGACATTTCCCACGAGCGTAATTATTCGGAAAGCGTGGCTACCAAAATTGATTTTGAGGTCAGTTCGTTTTTGAATCGCGCCCAACAGACCGCGAAGAAAATTATTATCAGCCAGCGTAAAGCATTGGATGCGATTGCGGAAACTCTTATGATTAAAGAAACGCTGGAACAGGAAGAGTTTAATGAAATCATCCGGCCTTTCAAGATTAAGCCGATGGCGGTATAAAAAATCCCCGCCAACATCTACGAAGTTGTGGCGGGGATTTTTTTGTGTCTCTACTATACTTTTCCCCTAAAAGGAAATTTGTAGATGAAAATATCTTGTTCATTTTCATCTTTTGGATTTTTATAAATTACCTCAATTGGCTCCCAATCCGTAAAATTAATTCTACTTGTAACAACCGTAGCTTCACGAGGCAATTCTTCCTTAAGCTTCTTTGCGAGTTTTGGTAATAGAATACGTGGAATATAAACGTAAACTAAATCGGCCTTTGATATGTCAATTTTGAAAATGTCTTTTTTTATAAACACCACCTTTTTATTACCGAACCAAGCTCGTAATTTTGAAACCCATGTCCTTAACAAACTATTATCTATGCCTGTAATTTGCAGTTGTGGACATTTTTCTGTTAGATCAAGTGCAAAACCTCCTCTACTGCTTCCTAAATCATAAAAATTACCGCCTTCGGAATAATGTTTATTGAAAAAGTCCGCAAGTTTTTTAGTTGTATCTTTGTTTGTAACAAAATCTTCTTTATAAAATAACCCATCAAGAAAATACCAAAAGCAAAACAACATAAAAAATAGTAATAATATTATAAAAAAGAATTCCACTATAAGCATTTATATGATTTTGTGGGCCGGGATGGAATCGAACCATCGGTCACTGTCTTATAAGGGCAGCGCTTTAACCACTAAGCTACCGGCCCAATTATTGTAATTGGTCTCTTATTACTTTTAACCCAATCAACACCTGTTCTGCAAGCCTAGCACCGCTCGCTTTGATGTTGCAGGTGCCATGGCCAAAACCTCCTTTTCTAGTTAGGTTTATTATTTTACTCTGCTTAATATAAGGTTTATTAAATTGTTTTTTTGATATTTGTAATGATTTCGACCAAAACTGTGTTTCTTTTTCAATATCCATATCGCTATAGAGTTGCAACCGGACCTTTATTTTGTTTTTTTGTATATTAAAAAATTTCTCTACCCATTTAATAAAAAATTTAGGAACTGCGGGATCAGTATTGGATATAACCAAAGCATCAAACCGTGTTTTTCCACCTTCACCCCAATATAAAAATAGACCAGCTATAAATAAATCTCTATTAGATAGTGGCAATATGGCGGAGTTTTGTTCTTTGTAAACTTGAGATAAACGAACTTCTCTTTTTCTCCGTACGGTTTCTCGGTATCTTTCTATGCGCCGTTGATTCCAATCTCGTAATTCTCTGATGCGCTCCGGTGGTAGAGGGTAGTCATTTAACCAATAGCTTAATGTGCTTTTGCTAACATTAATTTTTTCTTTTATTTGACTATAGCTATGCCCGCTTTTTCGTAATTCTAAAGCTTTATTTCGATCTGCGATGCGAGCCATTGTACCTTTAATTATATATTACAATGATTATATTCATAAGTTCAGTTTATCCCCAGAATTTTATTACCACTATTCCACTTTCCTTAATTTTGGTATAATATATCCAGTCAAATGATTACTCTCTCCACCGAGCTCGGGAAAATCTCCGGCGTCGCGGAAAAGTTTCTGGCGAAGCTGGAGAAGCTTGGGATTAAGACGGTGCGTGACCTCTTGTGGCATTTTCCGTTCCGCTACGACGATTTTTCCCGCGTTGTAAAGATTTCCGAATTGAAATTGAATCAAACCGCGACCATCCGCGGCATGGTAAAAAAGGTGGCGGTCCGGCGGACCTGGAAGCGTAAGATGTTTTTGATTGAGGCGCTGCTGGTGGATGAAACCGGCGGCATTAAGGCGGTTTGGTTTAACCAGCCGTACATAGCCCAGATTTTAAAGCCGGGGCGGATGGCCAGTTTCGCCGGCAAGGTAACGATGTCGGATGAGGAAGTCTACATGTCCAATCCGGCCTATGAACTGATTTCCAGCGGCGGGGAAGCTAAGCATACCGCCGGGCTCATACCGGTTTATCCGGAAACGCGCGGCCTCACTTCCAAGGGACTGCGTTTTTTAATTAAGCCGATTATCCAGGCGATTGAATCGGTAGAGGATTTTATCCCGCCGGCGATTTTGGAAAAACAGGGTCTGGCGGATTTATATACTTCTATTAGGCATATCCACTTTCCGCGCTTAGCCGAACAAGCCGAACAGGCGCGCCGGCGATTTGCTTTTGATGATTTGTTTTTACTGCAATTGAATAATATCCGGATGCGTTCGCGGCTGGCCAAAGAAAAAGCCCCGTCGCTGTCATTTCCGCCGCAACAGTACAAAAAAATTGTTGAAGACTTGCCGTTTCCGCTCACTGATTCGCAAAAGCGGAGTTTAGACGAAGTGCTGGCTGACATCGCCAGGCCGACGCCGATGAATCGTTTGCTCCAAGGCGATGTCGGTTCCGGCAAGACGGTGGTGGCGGCTGTGGCGGCGCTGGCGACGATTGGCAGCGGTAAGCAAACGGCGTTTATGGCGCCGACCGAAGTGCTGGCGCGCCAGCATTACAAGACGCTGACCGGTCTTTTTTCTAAAATGAATGTTGGCGTTGGTTTACTCATTGGGTCGGAAGCCCGGGCGTCGTATGGCAAGGAGCTGGAAGCGAAAAAAACCAAGCCGGGCTTATTGAAAGAAATCGCCAATAATAAAATCAACGTAGTCATCGGCACGCACGCGCTTATCCAGAAGGATGTGCAGTTTCACGATTTAGCTTTGGTGATTGTGGATGAACAACACCGGTTCGGCGTGGACCAGCGGGCGGCGCTGGTGAAACATGAAAATCATCCGGGTAGCGAAACCACCGTCCATTTTCTTTCCATGAGCGCGACGCCTATTCCACGAACTTTGTCGCTGACGCTGTTCGGCGATTTGGATATTTCCATTATTGACGAATTACCGAAGGGCCGGAAACCGATTATGACCAAAGTGGTGGCGCCGGAGAACCGGTCCAAAGCTTACGCTTTCGTACGCGAGCAGATTAAAAAAGGACGCCAGGCGTTCGTGATTTGTCCGCGCATTGAGGCTTCAACCGAAGGAGATGAAGAAGCGGCGCCGTCGGCGGATAAACGGAAAGATTTGTGGGCGGATGTAAAAAACGTTACGGAAGAATTTGAGCGGTTGTCCAAAACAGTTTTTCCGGACCTCAAGGTAGCGATGTTGCACGGCAAGATGAAGAGTAAAGAGAAGGAGCAAATTATGAGAGGGTTTTCTGAAGGTGAAACGGATATTTTAATTTCCACTTCGGTGATTGAAGTCGGCGTGGACGTTCCGAACGCCAGTATTATGATGATTGAGGGCGCGGACCGTTTCGGCTTGGCGCAGTTGTATCAATTCCGCGGCCGCGTGGGCCGGGGTGAACACCAGTCGTTTTGCTTTTTGTTTACGGATTCCTCTTCGGATACCACGAGCCAGCGTTTAAAAGCGCTGTTGGACGCGAAAAATGGTTTTGAACTGGCGGAAAAAGATTTGGCTATCCGTGGTCCGGGACAGTTTTTGGGAGATAAGCAGACGGGATTGCCGGATTTGGCGATGCGGTCACTGAATAATATGGAGCTGGTGAAAAGCGCGCGCGAAGCGGCGGTAGAGATTTTTAGAGAAGACCACGAATTATCAATTTATCCGTTGTTGAAAGCTAAGGTTGGAGAGTTTGAGAAACGCCTACACTTAGAATAAAACTATTGGGAAGTAGTTATCCAGACTGTAAATGCCCGGACCGAGAGTGGCGAGTACCAGCGCGGCTGTCAGGAGGATAATATCCAGTTCATAGCCGCCGATGAGTTTTTGCCCGCTCCGGATTTTCCAGATGGAAGCTACGAGCATATCAATGGCCAGTAGCACTGCGGCGATTTGCGTCAGGAAACCAAAAAGAATACAGAGACCGCCGATGAATTCAACAACGGCGACGACGGTGCCCCAAAAGTTTCCCGGCTTGAATCCCATCATTTCAAAATTGCTGGCGGTGGTTTTCAAGTCTTTTATTTTCGGCCAACCATGAGCGATGAAGATGGCGCTAATAGCGAAGCGCAACGCTAGAGCCGCCAAGTCGCCGTAGTTTGTTAGTAATGGAAGCATATAATTAATTTGCCTTTCTAATAGAACGACCTTTATAGAGGTTATTCATATTGATTATAGCATTCATCTATTATACTATAGTAGGCGTCTGTAAGTTTGGTCCTATCGTCTAGTGGCTAGGACGCGTCCCTTTCACGGACGAAACGCGGGTTCGATTCCCGCTAGGACTACTAATGAAGATCTTAAGTATTGAAACCAGCTGTGACGACACTGCAATCGCGGTTGTGGAAGCGAGCGGCGGGTTGAACCGGCCGGTTTTTACAGTTTTACAAAATACTGTTTCGTCGCAGATTGCGATTCATCAGCCATTTGGCGGCGTGGTGCCGAACCTTGCAAAGCGTGAACATCAGAAAAATTTGCCGTTGCTTTTGCAATTGATTGCAAAGAAAAAAATAACAGCGAAATCTATTGATGCGATTGCGGTAACGGTTGGCCCGGGCTTGGAGCCGGCGTTGTGGGCTGGAATTGAGTTTGCTAAACAATTGGCGAAAGATTGGCAGAAGTCGCTGATTGGTGCCAATCATATGGAAGGGCACTTATACAGTAATTGGCTTACAAAAAGTGACAAGAAACAAGTAACAAGCGACAGGGAAATTGTGTTTCCGGCAATCGCGCTGGTGGTGAGCGGTGGGCATACGATTTTGTTGAAAATGGACTCGCTGACCAAGTGGAAGAAGCTTGGTGAGACGCGGGATGACGCCGCGGGCGAAGCATTTGATAAAATAGCGCGGCTGATTAATTTGCCGTATCCGGGCGGGCCGGAGATTGAGAGGTTGGCGCGAGCGGGTAATCCGAAAGCGATTGCGTTTCCGCGGCCGATGCTGAAGGACAAAAATTATGATTTTAGTTTTTCCGGTCTTAAAACTTCTGTTTTATATTATTTGCGTGATATCGGATTTACAGACGTCGTGTCATTTCGTCCATCGTTAAAGCGTAAAAAGCTTTTAGTTCAAAGTGATAAGTTTTCTGTAGCAGATGTTTGCGCGTCTGTTCAGCAGGCGATTGTGGATGTGCTGGTTGGTAAAACCATCCGGGCGGCTAGGCAATATGGGGCGCAGTCGGTGCTTTTGTGCGGCGGCGTGTCGGCAAATAAGTACCTGCAAGATAATTTAAAGCTAAAAGCCAAAAGCTTAAAGCTGGATTTTCATTGTCCGACTCGCGAATACAATACGGACAACGCGGCCATGATTGCGGCGGCGGCATACATACAGAAATTACGAAAGAAGAAGCTACCGATTGCGGCGGATGCCACTCTTTCTTTATAATTAAATTAGTAAATCGTAGACTTTGTTGGAGGGGATATGAAAGTATATAGCCAACCGTGGGGCGCCGGGCGGATGTTTCTTGCCCTCGTTCTCATTGTTCTTCTGATCGGAGTGGTGGCCTACATGGCTTTAATCTCTCGTTAGTGTTCATTTGCCCAATACCCCAACCCAGCTTTGGCCTCTCGTCGCTAGTCTCCAGCTAGACGGCGAGAGGCTTTTTTAATACCCGGATTTTATATAGAATTACACTATCTATGTCCGACCCACTTTCCATTAACTACGACCACAAAGCGCACGAGGAGGATTTATATAAGAAATGGCAGGAAGCCGGCTTTTTCAATCCGGATAATTTACCTGTTTCTAAAAGCTCTAAGCTAAAAGCTAAAAGCTTTACGATTATCATGCCGCCGCCGAATGCGAACGGACCGCTCCATATCGGCCACGCGTTATTTGTAACATTGCAGGATATTATGATCCGCTACCAGCGGATGCAGGGCAAGAAAACATTGTGGTTGCCGGGCGCGGACCACGCTGGTTTTGAAACTCAGGTCGTCTATGACAAAAAACTGGAGAAGGAGGGCCGCAATCGGTTTGAGATGTTGAAGACCGAGCAGGGGCGGAAGCAATTGTACGATGAGATTTATGCTTTTACGCAAGAAAATAAAAAGGTGATGGAGGGACAGCTTCGGAAACTGGGCGCGTCCTGCGACTGGTCGCGCGAGCGGTTTACGCTGGAGCCGAAGATTATTGAGACGGTTTATGAAACATTTGAGAAATTGTATAAAGACGGATTAATCTACCGTGATTTGAAAGTGGTGAATTGGTGTCCGAAACATCAAACAGCGCTGTCGGATTTGGAAGTGAAATATGAAGAGCGTTTGGACCCGCTCTACTATATTAAATACGGGCCGCTGACGTTGGCGACGGTGCGGCCGGAAACGAAATTCGGCGATACTGGGTTGGCGGTTAATCCGAAAGACAAACGGTACAAGCAATATATCGGCAAAGAAATTGAAGCGCAGGGATTACTCGGGCCATTGAAATTTAAAGTGATTGCTGACGAAGCGATTGACCCGGATTTTGGCACGGGCGTGGTAAAGGTGACGCCGGCGCACGACCCGGCTGACTTTGAGATTTGGCAGAGGCATAAAGACGAGATTCCCGGCATCAAACAAGTGATTGATGAGCGCGGCCGCTTGACGCAGCTGACCGGGCCATATGCCGGCTTGAAAGTTGCCGAAGCGCGCCAAAAAGTGGCGGAGGATATGCAGAAAGCCGGTTTGCTGGAAAAAGTTGACTCTACTTACAAACACCAAGTAGCTACTTGCTACAAGTGCGGGAATGTTTTGGAGCCGTTGCCGAAACTACAGTGGTTTGTAGCGATGACGAAGAAACCCGTGACAAGCGACAAGCGACAAGCGACAAGAAAATCGTTGCGGGATATGGCGGTGAAAGCGGTAAAGTCCAAGAAAATAAAATTCGTCACGAAAAAGTTTGAGAAAGTATTTTATAACTGGATGGCCAACATCCGCGATTGGAATATCTCCCGACAGATTGTGTGGGGGATTCGGATACCGGTGTGGTATCGCGGCGAAGAAATATATGTAGGTAAAGAAGCGCCAAAGGAATCCGGTTGGGTGCAAGACCCAGACGTATTTGATACTTGGTTTTCTTCCGGGCAGTGGCCGTTTGCGGCGCTGTTAGCGACAAGTGACCAGAAACAAGGGACAAGGGACTTTAAGGAGTTTTATCCGACGCAGGTGATGGAAACCGGCTATGATATTTTGTTTTTCTGGGTGGCGCGGATGATTATGCTGGGTTTGTATGCGACCGGGAAGCCGCCGTTTGAAACAATTTATATGCACGGCCTAGTGCGGGACAAGGAGCGGCAGAAAATGTCCAAGTCCAAAGGTAATGTGATTGACCCGCTGGGCGTGGCCGATACCTATGGCACGGACGCGGTGCGGATGGCATTGGTAATCGGTAATGCCGCCGGAACTGACCCGGTGGTGTCGGAAGACAAGATTCGCGGCTACCGGAATTTCGCTACGAAAATTTGGAATGCATCGCGGTTTGTGCTGATGAATTACAAAGCGTCCAGCGTGAAGCCAAAGTATACGGTGGAAGATAAAAAGAATTTGAAAGAGCTCGCGGCAATTCAGAAAAAAGTAACGAAGTCCTTGGATGGCTATGACTTCAATACTGCCGGCTCAACTTCGTATCATTATTTTTGGCATACATTTGCCGATAAGATAATTGAAGCGTCCAAAAAACGGTTATCCGGCGCCGATGAAGGCGACAGGTTAGCAGCGCAGGAAACCCTACTGATGATTTTAACGACCTCGCTGGTGATGTTACATCCGTTTATGCCGTTCGTGACCGAAGCTATCTATCAAAAGCTCCCGATTGAGAATAAGGGCATGCTTATCGTCCACAGTTGGAAGTAGTGGCCCTGTGTTAGGATTAGTTTGATGGCGGATATTATTGAAAAATTAATCTTTGTTATTTTGGCGCTGCTGCCGAGTTTTATCTGGCTGGTCTTTTATTTGCACGAGGATTTTAAGCATCCGGAGCCGAAGCGGATGATTGCCTGGACGTTTGTGATGGGCATGCTGGTTACAACTATCGTGCTGTTCGTCCAAGTCCAGTTTAATAATTGGCTGCCAACGCAAAATCTGGCCATCTACAGTCCGCTGGCGTTGTTCGGCCTGGCGGCGATTGAGGAACTGTTTAAATTTGGCGCGACTTATTTTGCCGTAGCCAGAAGCAAGGACTTTGACGAGCCGCTGGATGCGATGATTTATATGATAGTGGCGGCGCTTGGATTCGCGG
>Ga0247727_10004792_pt1 | contig 28242 bp, 18 predicted proteins | sample WisWelCaveWW1625_FD_202498 | JGI IMG/M metagenome (GOLD analysis project Ga0247727, IMG submission 202498) | Biofilm microbial communities from Wishing Well Cave, Virginia, United States - WW16-25 | ecosystem: Environmental > Aquatic > Deep subsurface > Groundwater > Cave microbial mat | place...
AATGCGTTCGCGCCGGAGCAGATCAACGCTATGGCGATGCTGTCGGTCCGATCGCACACAGCCGGATTCGGCATTGCGCTCATCTTCTTCGGGGTGGAGTGCGTCATACTTGGCTACCTGATCTACCGGTCGGGCTACATGCCGAGGTCCATTGGTGTTCTCATGGAGATCGCCGGTATCTGTTATGTCATCAACAGTTTCGCGCTGTTGCTGTCACCGCCGCTCGCGAGTCGGCTCTTTCCAATGATTCTCATGCCATCGTTAATCGCCGAGCTGTCGCTCGCTCTGTGGCTTCTCGTGAAGGGGGTGTACGCGGAGAAGTGGGACCAACACGTCCACAGCGCCGAACTCGCGGGCGCGTAGGATCCCTCGCCGTTGACCGCTACAGGGCGCAGGGTGGCCTAACTCAACGCCCTCGCCAAGTTCCGCCTCCCCGAAGGGCGGCGAGCCGCACGCCAACCGCCACGCCGGTGATCCCACAGCCAGACAACTCCGGGCGGCCGCGCGGCGTCCAAATTTAGACTCCAAACGGACTCCGGTGACGGCGACGAAGCCAACCAGTGGGTGCTAAAAGCCTTTGAGAAATTTGGTGGACCTGTTGAGATTTGAACTCTCGACCTCTTCCATGCCATTTAAGAAATATCAATGACTTGCAGACGTTTCCACCAGAAACAAAAGACTTAGCGCGAGGCCTCGTGGACTCCGGTGGACGCCACGGGCGTCCTTTTTGGCGTCTGGACTCCACACGGACTCCAGGACTCCACACCACCGGACTGGTCCGTGGCGTGCTTTCACGCGCGCGGTTGCAGGCTGTTGTGATTGTTGTCTGCTGGAGCAGACAACAAATGATTCTCTATAAGGAGGATGCCCATGTGGAGTTGGCCTTCAACGTCGCCGGGTGCCGGGCAGGTGCAGTTGTCAAGAATTCCTTGACGACTGAATCCCCGGGGGAACTTGGGCGGATCGGGCGTGCGCTTAGTGGATGGTCTGGGGTCCGGCGACGGTGCAATCCAGCTCGACGAGCTTCGTGGAAGGCGGTGCCGGGATCTCGCTGTCGGCCTCGTGCTCGCCGGAAAGCTTCTCGCCCGCGCTCGCCAGCCTCTCCTGGATTAGGCGCGTGAGATCAGCTTGCCGGTTGAGTTGGATCTTCGTGTATCCCTCGGTCATCCGTACCGTGCTGTGGCCAGCCATCTTCGACGCCTCGATGCTTGATCCGCCGGCCTCCTGGACCCAGGTGATATAGGCCCGCCGAAGCGAATGTGGTCCGAGGCCAGGGAAGTCGCAGCCCTCGGCGGCCGCCGCCTTCTTCAAAGCTTGGCGCACTCCGGAGTCCCACAGCGGAAGGCCAGTGCCGTCCGTTCGGGCGAAGACCCACTTATCCGGCTGTGCTTTGTCCGCAGTGGCCTTCATACGGTAGCGGTCGGCCAAGTTGCCCAACGTAAGAGGCCGCTTGCTGGTCTTCGACTTGGGATCATCAATGTCGCCACGCCAGTTGCGCTGCACAATTCGGATCACGCCATCGTTGAGATCGAGGTGCTTCCACGTCAGACCCAGGATCTCGGAGATACGCGCGCCGGTGGCGAGCGCGGTTTCGATGATGAGCAAGTTGGGGTCGGTCAAGCGCGCCAGCACCTTGACCGTCTCGTCTTCCGTGAGAATCCGCTCCGGCCGCACCGTCCACTTCTCACCGATCTTGACGCGCGACATTGGGTTGCGACGTCCTTCAGGCCAGTAGCCCCACTCCTCGGCTTTAGTGTAGATGCCGGACATGATTCCTCGCAGGTCGTTCATCATGTGCCAGGACTCGCAGCTCTCAAAGAGCCACTGCTGGACCTCGTCCGGATTGATCTCGCATAACCGGCGCGTGCCCCACTTTGGGACGATGCGCTGCTCGAGGTGGATGACGTACTTCTCTCGCGTCGGCTTCGCCAGCAGGAAGCGCCCGGCGACCTCCGCTTCAACGTGCGCGGCCCTGTACTTTTCGACCATCCTGCTGAAGAGGGCCAAGCCGTCGGCGACCTTCTCCTGCATGGTGGGCTTGTTGATCTTCGCGACGAATTTGTCACGCTCAACTTCCGCCTGTTTCTTCGTGAGCCGGTTCTCGCCCTTGCTCGGACCGATGGTGTTGAACTTCCGGATGGCCTTCGTCGTGCCATCCGCCTGCAGAACATCTTCCCAATAGCGGAAAAACCAGTACGAGCCTCCGCGATCCGTTCGCTCGTGAACACCGGGGTGCTGAATCCGTATTTTCAATCGTAAGCCTCCAGTTAGCGCCTGAAGGTTACCGTCGTTCAAAAGCATCAATCAAGTCCCATTTTTTCAACTACTTGCGTCTAGAGCACGACCGCCATTGAGGATTCCCTTTGGCAGACGTACAGCGTGTGCCGGGCGCGCGTCATGCCGACGTAGAAGAGCCGGATTACGGAGTCTCGTTGTGGTCCGTGCCTCAGGTAAGCCGCGTCACCGGCTGGACTGAGATCCGGAAACAGAAAGACGACATCCGCCTCCCCGCCCTTTACCGAGTGGATCGTTCCGACGGTTACGCGAGGCGATTCCTCCAACGCGCTCGGTCCACGAGCGAGAGCGACCGCAACCGGAAATTGCACGCGCCCATGGAACGCGGGCGCGACGCGCCGGGTCCACCATTGGAGTAGCTGCCGGGGATCGCTGGAGGCTGCCAGCAGAGACTCAGCCGCGGAGCACTCGAACAATTCGTGGAGCCGCTCGGTCGTGACTGGAAGCGAATCGTCGGATTCGTCGATCAGAACTTTGGCGCCCGGCCTCAGCGTGCCTTTTGGGCTGAGCCACTCTGCCCACAACTTGAGATCCCGGTGGTTCCACGGATGGTCGCCGAGCAGAGACAGAATCCGGTTTACCGACGACCCCTTGCGTCCACGCCGCAGCGGATTCCAGAAGCCGTGGGATTTCCGGTACTGGTTGTGAAAGGGGATGCCTTGTTGCCGCAGCACCGCGATCACCGGATGCAACATATAGGAGCACGACGCCAACAGCATCACCTTCTGCCCGTTTTCAAGGTGCTGCATGATCGTTTTGAGAATCCAGTACTCGGGCGATTTGTAGCCGCCTCGCGAGAGGTGCATGCACATTCCGTCCTCAGGCCGGGGTTCGTAGACTTTTTCCTGCCTGCGGCTGACTTGATGGATCAGCCGGTTCGCCCGCGCGTGAACATTGCGCGGCACACGGTGGCTCTCTTTGAGGATGATCTTGTGGTCTTCGGGAATCTCCGGGTCCAGCACCGCGTCCGGCGTCGCGCCGCACCAGCTATAGATGGTTTGGTCGTCGTCAGCCGCGATGATGAAGTACTGCGCGTTCTCACCCCACCTTCTCACTAACGTCAACTGCATCGGGTTGAGATCCTGCGCTTCGTCGGCGAAGATGACGTCAGGCGTCTTAGGCGCGATGCGGATCTCGCGCATTGCCGTCTCGATCAGGTCACAGAAGTCCATCAGCCTGCACGAAGCCTTGTAGCGGCTCCACTTGGCGGCAAATTCTCGAAGCGCGGCCGGCCAGACTTCCACGGGCCGCATCATTCCCCGCGACCGATTCAACTCACCAAGCCAGTAGTCGCCGCTCCGCACATCGTCGACGGACTCCTCCTCGGATTCCTCGCCCTCGAGTTTCCGGTCTTTCTTTGCCGGCGTGATTCGGAAGTGGGGATTCGCCCGATTCCAGTCCTCAACGTGTACTTCGGCGATTTCGGGATGCCCCAGCGCGTGCCAGCAATGGGAGTGGAGAGTCCCAACGCGATCAGAACTGACAGGGAGATCCTGCCCGGCGAGTTCCGCGGCCGCCGCACGTGAGAAACTCGTCACCAGCACGGAGTGGCTACCGAATCGCTCAACGGCGCGCCGGATCTGCCGGGTTATGTTGGTGGTCTTCCCGGTGCCCGGCGGTCCGAAGATCCGGTACTCCCCAGTGGTGGAGTGGTCCCGCTGACCAATTGCGCTGAGGGCCTCCTCAACGTCAGGATGGTTTGGCATCGTCCGTCCCTCCGCTGGTGCCGGTGTTGCCTTCGGGAGCGAATTCGCTCGATGGCAACAGCCACCGGCTCTGGTCCCGCAACCGCGTCCGCTTGAGTCGAGTGCTCGATGCGCCGAGGGCCGAAAGCATCGCGGTCACCTCTTTGATCGCGCGATTCTCGCCCCACGCCTTGTTGATGTGTTGTTGTAGGTCGTGTGAGCGAATCGCGATCTGTCCCTCGTAGACTGCGGGCTTGAAGCGAGTCTGGTACGGCTGCTCTTCCTCTGCGTCAATGAACGGCGTTTCGGAGAGATAGCGCTCGACATACATCTTCGCGCCGCCAACGAGATCCGCTTCGTCGCCACCATCCTCGACGGTCAAGGCATTCAGCATCATTTGAGCGACCCGGTCCCAGACCTTTCCTGGAATCCTCGGGACCAGGTGCTCAACCGCGCTCGCGATCTTCATGCGGAAACTCTGTTGCCCAACCAGCTTGTCGACGCTGGCGAATCCGACTTTGGTGGCTTCAAGCTCCACTCGGTAGGTTGGTTCCTGACCGCCAATCTTGACGATCCTGAGCACGCGGACGCCAATGGCGTTGGAGATCTGATCGCACAGGAGTGCCCGCGCGGTCGCAGTGTCTGGCCTTTGCGGAGCCGGTTGGCCAGGCTCCTCAGCACGAGCGGCAATGTCCTCGTTGCGCTTGAATGCCTTGGCGATGGTCCGCTGAAAGTAGTCGAGCCGGGTTCGTGGTCGTTGGCTGTGGATTCTCCGGTGGTGAATGATCAACTCCACCACTTGCTCTTCCGACAAGCCGTTCTCGAAACCAAAATTCGCCAGCGCCAAGTCATACCCGGACTGTGACTGATCCTTCAAGTCTTCGCGCTGGCGAAGCCAGGTTTTCTTGAAGCGCGGATCTGTCTCCATGTACCGGCCTAAGACTTCGTCGGACACCGTGGCGCTCGGGTCGACGGCCAAGGGCTTGTCTGAGAACTTCGCCTTCCACGCTTGCGCGGCACTCTCCTGCGTTTCATCGTCCGGTATCTCCTGATCGTCGAGATACTCCGCGAGGTCGCTTGGGTTGTAGCGACGATCAGTCTGACGGTAGATTTCGACCGGCTTTGGGCTCGCGGGATTCTTGCAGTTTTGCGTTCCGGGAACGCGGAGAACGCGGGCGAGATCCGCAAGTCGATCAAACGACCAGCCGAGCGCTGCTGCATTGAGACGGAGAAGCGACTGCCAGCGGAGAGCGAGGGTTCCGGCATCTCGGCGTTCCTCGTCGGACGCGAAGATCAGCGGTTCTCGGAATAGCCACCACGCATGTGCGCCGTTTCCGGTCCGTACCACGAAGGTGGGTGGAAACTGCTCGGGCAGGATCTTGAGCGCATCCTCAATGGTCGCCGGGAGCGCCGCTTTGGGATGTGCGTCTGACTTCAGGTCGAGGTCGGCCCATAAACCGAAGATGCCAGCCACTTCATTCGAAGGGCAACGGCGCGATGCCCCGTAGTCTTTGCCGGAGAGTCCGACGCCGACATAGAGATCATGCTGGCGCATCGATTCGGCGAACTGAATCGCGTGCTCGACGCTTTGAAACCAGCTCGACTGCTTCTCCGGAAGCGTCCAAAGCAAGAGGTGTAGCTCGTCCGGCTTACCGGCAAACAGAGCTTCGAGAAAGAGAGTCGCTTCGCGCGCGGCATTGGCGTTGACCGCCGTGGCGGTCATGACTCAACCTCAATTCCGACGGCGCGCGCAACCGCGTGGGCGATGGCGAGCGGCTTGGAAGTTCCGCGCGCTTCGCCCGTAGAGCCCGCGATCTGGACCCGGACGTGGATACTTCCCTTGGCGTCGCCGTAAATACTGTATTCCTGTGGCGCAGCCTCCTCCAGGAGCCGAAAGGCGTCTTCGAGCTTTTCAGCGGGTTGAAATCGCCAGCGCGGCGTCCAACCACGATTGCCCATCATGAAGCGGTCGGGACCGACGGTCCAGCCCATGACACGCTGGGCCAAGAGGGCGGTCAATCGCTCCACCGTCACTTGCCACCCGCGAGATCGATTTCTTGGAAGTCTATTTCGACCGCCACCGAACGGAGTCGAGCAGACTCCGTTTCAAGAGCCTTCTTGATGCGAAGATGTTCGTCAGGTGTAAGCCCGCCACTGCCCAACTCGAACATACAGATTTTGAATCGGCTCACCTCGGCAAGGCGTGCCAGTCTGCTTTGGGATATCCCGAGTACGTTTCGATGGGTCCGTAGATTGAGCATCTGCAACTGTTGTAGCCCGGTTGCGGATGAATAAATGCCACCTAAAAAATCGCCTTAGGTACCTAATAATTCAGGAGTTATTAGGGGCTGGACTCGCAGATTTTAGATAGTGCTTCAGAATGTTCGCGGCGTTCTTCACTTGCTGGCTGTTCGGATAAAGGGTCTTGTAGAGGACCTTGGCGACGTCCCTCCCAGTGCCGCCGCGCGCTTTCACCGCGAGTGCGGCTTCCTTTGTTGCGGTGTCGATTTCGGCGGGCCTCCCGCGTTTCCTGGGCACGCGCGCAGGCACCACAAGTGGTGCCGTGGCGACAACCGTACCCGACTCCGACTGGGCGGGTTGTCTAGTCACATTGGTCGTCGCTGCGCCGCCCGCGACATCGGGGTTGGCTAATGAAGCCGAACCATAGATGAACCGCCAGTGGGCGACCCGGTCTTCGATGTACGGCTTGATCGCCATGGCCAGGTTGTGCCGCTCCTTCAGCCCGATATACTGCCACCATTCCAGATTCGACAGATTGATGCCCGGCGGTTCTCCTGGAATGGGATCGGGCGGAACGGCATGAAAGCGATACCTGTACATGATCGCGTCGCCGACCACTTGGTGGTAGAGGCAATCCTTGTCTGGATCGTTTCCGGCGCGCACGACGATCTCCCGGCCTTTCCATCCTTCGGTGCCGGACTGCCAGTCTGTTCGGGTTACGTTTTCACCGGGACTGCTTTCCCACTCACGCCCACAAACGTCGGCAAGCAAATTGTGAGCCATCGCGTTGAGAACCTGGTCTGCGTCCCTCGACTGTGCCGACGCGGCCTTGCGATAGGCAGTCGCGTTTGCATCGAATACCTTTGTTGCGTACTGTCTGAATGGTTCAACGATCACGCTGGCCAGCGGCCAGTCTGTACCGCTGAATAGTTTCTCGATCTCGCTCCGCAATTCAGAGCGACCGTTCAGCGTCACTTCTGCTATACGCTGTTCATCTTCAGGCGGCAGCACCGCATCGTCCGGTTCGTGCGGGACGGTTGGATCGATCCATGCAACCTCACCATTTAATCGTGTGATGGGTATTGGGCCATTCTGGGTGGCCCTTATCGTCCAAATCGGGTCTGTTTGTGATGGCCGATCCATCGATCCCATCTCTCGGGCACTCTGGTTAGCCTGCTCGGAGCGATCTACGGATCTTAACCATGCAGGCAACTCCATTTTGAGATGGTGACCCGCGTCGTGGGGAGCCTTCTTGGATTCCGCCTTTGGTGATGCATCTCCATCGCCGCCCGTCGGAGTTGAAGAACCAACCGAAGCATCCGGCGCCTTTCGCGTCTCGGCCGCTATCTTGTAGCTTTCGGGAATCGCGAGAAGGATTGCGCATGTTGCCGGCAGCTTTCCTTCGCGGATGTCCGATGCGTGATCGCGAAGCGCGGCATCCATCACGCCCGTGACTTCAGCGGAGTGCCGCCTATAGAGTTGGATCACCCTCTCAGCGACTTGATCGGCAGAGAGAGGCCGAAGATGGCGAAGCACGCGGCTTACTTCACCGTAGTGCTCAACGACCTGAAGCTCGTTCATCGATCCTATTCTGGTGGCCGTGCGGATGAAGCTCTCGACCAATGTGCGATCCTTTTCCGGGGTGCGTGGATCAGTCAGGAGGTCGAGGTGGTACAGACTGCGCGGGTCGAGATTGCTGAACCGGCTGGCGAGCGTGGCGAATCTGCGGCTGACGCACTGTGAACAGCGACCGCAGTGTGGCTTCTCCGTGGTTTGCTCGCGCGTGTGGGTGCAACTCACACTTTGCCCGATCAAGTCGCCGCATCCCGCGTCTCCTATCAAATTGACGACTTCGGTCTTGGTTATCCAAAGGAAGGGATTCTCGACGGTGAAGGTCTCTTCAACCAGTAGGCTAAACAGATTCGCAAAGCCGTCGAGAACCTGTGGATGGGTAGTTCGAGTGGCTCTCGCCCCGACCACCTGCTCACTGATGGGCAAATTCAGGCTTACGACACCATTCTCGTAAAACCGAATGCGCTTGAGGCCGAACACCCGCGCGACTGCCGCGCCGAGGGAAGCATACAGGAAAGTACGGCTCCGCTGCGTGTATTCTCGACCCTCGGTCCCGCTCTGGTGAACCCACACGGGAACGTGAAGCGGCGGGTTCTGTTTGCAAATCTCATGTAGGCCTGCGATCAACTTTTTTTGCCGACTAAACACTTTGGAATTTGAGCGGTGGCTGACCAATGCAACCCGCCGCTTATCAAGCACCGCCTCCTGAACTGTGCCGCCGAGTGAGTCCATGCCACCCGAAAACAACAGCACCTCGTCGAGCTCTGGGGTAGTTGGATCGCCATCGCCAAGCGTAAGGTACGTCTGCATGGGCACGGCTTTGATTCGTTGCACGAAGTGAAACTCGTATGTGTCCTCCGACAGAATCCCGAGGGTCTTCTGTAGCGCATGAAGAACATTCGGTGACGACCAGATCGACGGCTGCCGAACAGGAATATGGAAAATGAAGCTTCGTCGCCATTGAGCGCCGAACGCGAGCACGCCTTCGCCTCCGCGGGTGACTGCCTGATCGGCGCAATACACGTAGCTGGCAATCTCGACCAGGTCCGTCAGGATGTCGGGAACATCTGTGGATAGCCGACGGCTGATGTTGTCGATCTCAAGATCGACATTCGGCTCGTCGCCACCCAAGTCCAACCGGACAATGCTGTCGGGGTTGGCGCGACGCGGGGCCGGGGCACCGCCGCAGAGGATGATGTGGTCAGCGTTCGCCACCCTCTGCCCCCTTTTGAAGCTCTGCGCCGAGCTTCGTCATGGCGTGACTTATGAATCCCGCCGCCTTCCTTGGTGTGATGCCGCCCTGGTAATTCGCCTTCGAAAACCACTCAGCCGCGAACTGTTCAACAATCTTGGATGCTTGCTTGCAATGAAGCGACAACGCCTCCCTGAATTGCCGGTTGGCATCGACGGAGTCGAGTGTGTTTGATAGTTCCCGGCTGAGGAAATAGGTCAAGTACCGTTCCGTCACCCGCGCAAAGAAGTCGCGGGCGACCACCGAGAAATTGACTGGCGTGCCCAGGCGCGCCAACTCGCGATGAACATCTTCGGGCGTCGTTTCGAACAGGCTCGTGGTGCGCTGCCCCAAAACGGAAGTGAGGGTTTCCGCCGCCCCCATCTGAGCCATCTCTCCCAAATCGGTTCGCCCGCCGACGCTATAAACATGAGCGTCCACGGCATCCGACATGCCGCCGACCAACTCCATCAGAGTCGCTTCACCGGTGATGGAGACGCCGATCTTGGCAAGTTCCGCAACGAAGTCAGCCTTTCGAGCACAGAGCGGCAACTGCGTCAGGAGCCAAAAGGAGTGAAGAAGGGCAGGGTCGCTCGCGGCGTCTTCCAAGCCCAGTTTTGAAGCGTCGAGAGTTGCCGCAGCGATGTCAGCAGTGGCGGCTCCGGCCCCGACCAGGCCGACCACCTCTTGCCATTTTCGTGTTCGCGGAAGCCTTCCGAGCCGAGTATGACCCATGCACCCTCAACGGTTCGCTGCACGTGACAGCGAACTAACCACTTTATCCGTTTGCTCTGAACGGCGTACAGCGGCAGGTCCGATGGGATGGCATGCGCCCACGATAAAGGCGTGTGGCTGCTTCTCTTTCCACGGCGTTCGGGCACTCCGGCTGTGGGACCGAATCGGAGCCAGTCCCGGCAACCGGATCACGCCAGACCAGATATGCTGTATCCTGATCTATTGGACAAAATGTGATGAACAGCTTGCCCACTTCTCCGGTACAAGACCGATGGTTGTCGGTTGACGAACTGGCTGGTTACCTCGGGATCAAGCGGGACACGGTCTACAAGTGGATTACGCGCCGAAGCATGCCCGCGCACAAGGTGGGTCGGCTTTGGAAATTCAGGAAGGAAGAAGTTGACGCGTGGGTGCGGAGCGGTGCCGCCAGCGACCCGGACAGATAGGCAAATGCAGACGCAGAGTGTAGTGGATCAAATTCGACAGCGACTCACGGGAATCGGCGACAACTACAACCGGCTGGTGCTCCTGGTGGGGCCTTCCGGCAGTGGCAGGACGGCGGCTCTCCGTGTTCTTGCGGATGCGGAAAAGGTTCCGGTGCTCAACGTGGGAGCGGAGATCTCGCGACAACTACTTGACCTGACGGAGCGTCAGCGGGTTCTCCAGTTGCCCAAATTGCTGGAAGACGCGGTCGCCGGACTTCCATGCGACCTGACGATCCTGGACAACGCTGAGGTTCTTTTCAACCCCGTGCTCAAGCAAGATCCTCTGCGCTTGTTGCAGGGGCTTTCCAGAGATAGGACCATCGTCGCCAGTTGGCTGGGCGACGTGGATAGTGGGCACTTGACGTACGCGGTGCCAGAGCACCCGGAGTTTCGACGATACCCGTCTACTGATCTACTGCTTGTTTGCCTCAGGCATGGTGATGAGCCCGCGAAGGTGCAGAGATGAAATACGGCGATCTAATCCAATTCGAACCGATTGAGTCGGTGGTACAACTCCGCAACGCGGATCAGTTGGACGCGGCGAAGCAGCTCGTGTCCACTTACGTCATCTCTGATGAGATGGCGGAGAAGCTGACGTCTCTGGTCATTCCGGACCTTCAGTTCGATGCGCCATCGGACAACAAGGGGTTGATGGTCGTCGGCAACTACGGCACGGGTAAGTCCCACCTGATGTCGGTCCTTTCAGCCATCGCAGAAGATGCTGCCACGCTGCCACTGGTGCGGTGCGCGCCCGTAGCCAAGGCGGCGGAGCGGATCGCGGGCAAGTTCAAGGTCATCCGCACCGAGATCGGTGCCGTGACGATGTCCCTCCGCGACATTCTCACTGCGGAAATCGAAGAGCATCTCTCGAAGCTGGGCGTCAGCTTCACCTTCCCGTCCGCAGCCACCATTACAAACAACAAGCGCGCCTTCGAGGAGATGATGGCGCTGTTCCACCAGAAGTTTCCCGACCACGGTCTCCTCGTCGTTGTCGACGAGTTGCTCGACTACCTGCGAAGCCGGAAAGACCAAGAACTGATCCTCGATCTGAACTTTCTCCGCGAAGTGGGCGAGGTCTGCAAAGACCTGCGCTTCCGCTTCGTTGCCGGTATCCAGGAAGCCATTTTCGACAGCCCGCGATTCTCATTCGTCGCGGAGAGTGTGCGCCGCGTGAAGGATCGTTTCGAGCAGATCCTGATCGCGCGGAGCGACGTGAAGTTCGTTGTCGCGGAGCGGCTGCTGCGAAAGACGCCCGCGCAGCAGGCTCAAATTCGGGACTATCTGCTGCCATTCGCCAAGTTCTACGGCAACATGAACGAGCGCATGGACGAGTTTGTCCGCCTGTTCCCTGTGCATCCGGACTACATTGACACCTTCGAGCGCGTGACTGCGGTGGAGAAGCGCGAAGTGCTCAAGAGCCTCTCGATTGCAATGCGGAAAAAACTGAACGACGCGCTGCCATCGAACGAGCCGGGGCTGATCGCCTACGACAATTACTGGAATACGCTGCGGGAGAACCCTTCCTTCCGTGCCGTCCCCGATATCCGCGCGGTCATCGACTGCAGCCAAGTGCTGGAATCTCGGGTCGACGCCGCCTTCCCCATGAAGCCGTTCAAGCCGATGGCGCGGCGAATCATTCAGGCGCTATCGGTCCATCGGCTCACGACCGGAGACATCCATGTTCCGGTTGGGCCCACGGCGGCGGAACTGCGCGACACGCTTTGTCTTTACCAGGCCGAAGTAGCGGCCATGGGCGGGGACGGCGCTGCAGATTTGCTGACACACGTCGAGAATGTGCTTGGCCAGATCAAGACCACCGTCAGCGGTCAGTTCCTCACACAGAACCACGACAACGGCCAGGTCTACCTCGACCTGAAGAAGACGGAGGACTACGACGCCCTCATCGAAAAGCGCGCCGAAACTTTGGATTCGACTCAACTCGACCGCTACTACTACGAAGCGCTGAAACGAGTGATGGAGTGTACGGACCAGACCTACGTCAGCGGCTACCGAGTCTGGGAGCACGAGCTCGAATGGATTGAGCGAAAGGTCGCCCGCCGCGGATATCTTTTCTTCGGCGCGCCGAATGAGCGTTCAACGGCGGCTCCACCCCGCGATTTCTATTTGTATTTTCTTCAGCCCTTCGATCCGCCACGATACCAGGACGAGAAGAGGAAAGACGAAGTATTCTTCCGGCTCAACCTCACCGCCGGTGATGACGCATTCCGGACGATTCTGCGCAGCTACGCCGCAGCGGTCAATCTCGCATCGACGTCGTCGGGGAACGCAAAGGACACTTACGAACGCAAGGGGACTGGATTTCTTCGGGACTTGGTGAGGTGGCTACAGGAGCACATGACCACGGCGTTCGAAGTCACCTACCAGGGGAAATCCAAACCTCTCCTGGGCTGGGTGAAGGGTAAACCGCTTGGCAGCGGCGGTCGCATCAACGTGCGCGATGTCGTGAATACGGTTGGCTCAGTCTGCCTGGCGCCTCACTTCGAAGACCTCGCGCCCAGTTACCCGTCGTTCTCACTTCTTATCACGACCGCCAACCGCGAGTTGGCGACGCAGGATGCGTTGAAGGCCATCGCGGGCGGTCCAAGAACGAAGCTAGGCACTGCAGTGCTCGAAGCGTTGGAGTTGCTGGACGGTGAGCGGCTGGATTCCGCGAAGTCAAAGTTCGCTGGCCAAGTCGTCGACACGCTGAAGAAGAAGGGCCACGGGCAAGTTGTGAATCGGAGTGAACTGGTTCACGAAGTGTATGGGGTCGAATACTTCGCACCCGACACTTTCCGTCTGGAACCCGAGTGGCTGGTGGTCCTGCTCTCTGCGCTGGTGCATTCCGGCGATCTGGTGCTTGCCATTCCGGGCAAGAAACTCGACGCGACGAACATCGCCCAGTTGACGGCCACACCCCTAGACGAACTGCTCAACTTCAAGCACATCGAGCGGCCTAAGGATTGGAACCTCCCGGCATTGAAGGCTCTGTTTGAGCTATTGGGCCAGGCTCCTGGTCTCGCGCAGGCGCTCACCCAGGGGGGAGAACAGGCCGGCAACGCCGTGAGAACTTTGGCCGGTGAGTCCAAGAGACTTACCGAGCGGATTGTCCAGGCACAACAAGCACTGCAAGGCGGCATGAAGCTCTGGGCGCGCAACCTGCTTTCCCCTGAAGATTCCGAGGCGCTGCGCGTCCGGATGGATGACTCCAAACAGTTCCTGGAATCACTCCAGTCCTATACGACTGCCGGGCAACTCAAAAACTTCCGGCATGAACCACAGGATGTGACTGCGAAGCGTGATGGCCTGGATGCACTCAGACAAGTGGAGGCGTTCCAGGTGATCGCCGCTGAGTTCAGTCCGCTCGCATCCTATCTGGCTACTGCGGAAGCGGCCCTGCCCAGCGATCATGCCTGGATCAAGAAAATCCAGGCCGTGCGCCACGAGTTGCTCTCGGACATGCTCGACGCCGGGAAACGCGAATCGCATTCATTCCGGCAGCAGGGCCTTCAGAAGCTATCCGGCTTGAAAAAGGATTACTCGGATCTATATGTCACGGCCCACGGTCGCGCGCGACTGGGTGCGAAAGACGACAAGCTGAAGTCACAGTTGTCGAAGGATGCGCGGTTGGTGCAGTTGCAGAGACTCTCGACTATTGAATTGATGCCCCGGCAGCAGCTCAGTGATTATCAGAACCGCCTTGGCGGTCTGCGAACATGTTTCGCGTTGACCCAGCCGGATCTCGATGCGTCACCGGTGTGCCCGCACTGCAATTTCCGGCTGGTTTCTGAACCTGATTCTGTTCCCGCAAGTCAGGCTGTCAGAAAGCTGGAAGATGAGTTGGACCGGTTGCACGAGGGTTGGACCAAAACGCTCCTGAGTAACTTGGAGGACCCCACTACACAGCAGAATCTGGGGCTGCTCAAGTCGGCTCCCCGGAAGATCGTGGACGCCTTTCTTGCTACGCGCGCCCTGCCAGATGATGTAAACCACGACTTTGTGGCGGCGCTGCAGGAGGCCCTGTCTGGCTTGTCGAAGGTCGTTATCACCACCGAGAGCCTTCGCGCGGCATTGCTTGCCGCAGGTTCCCCGGCGACAGTTCCCGAACTCAAGAAACGCTTCGAGGATTACCTCGTCGAGATCAGCAAGGGCAAAGACCCGACGAAGATTCGCGTGGTCCTGGAGTGATACCCAACCCAGCATCTACGGGAGAGAATTCATGATTACAAAGCAGCCGAAGCAGCAGGGGTCTCTTCTGGGCGATCAGACGAGTTCGGCATTGGGCCCGGTCGAATGCTTGGGGGTACGCTTCGAGAATGAAGCGGCGCGACGCACCCACTTCCTTGAGATCCTCAGGGAGAAGCTAAAGGACGCACAATACCGCAGCATTCCTGGCTTTCCGATTGGGACCGATGAGGACATCCTTGCGCTATCAGATCCGCCGTACTACACCGCCTGCCCAAATCCGTTCCTCCAGGACTTCGTAAGGCAGCACGGAAAAGAGTACGACCCACAGACGAAGTACAGCCGCGAGCCGTTCGCTGCCGACGTCAGCGAAGGAAAGAACGACCCGATCTACAACGCGCACTCTTACCACACCAAGGTTCCGCACAAGGCAATCATGCGATACGTGCTTCACTACACCGAACCGGGGGATCTGGTCTTCGACGGGTTCTGCGGGACTGGTATGGCCGGTGTTGCCGCAAGACTGTGCGCGGATCGATCAGCGATTGCGGCACTGGGTTACACCCTGACGCCGGATGGCAAAGTGCTGGATGAGAATCAGGAAGTGTTCTCGCGCTGCGGTGCCCGAATTCCAATCCTCAACGACCTTTCTCCGGCGGCAACACTGATAACCGCGGGCTACAACCTTACCAACGACTCCGAGAGCTTCATCGGCTACGCCAAGGCACTTCTGGCCAAGTTCAATCGCGAGTACGGTTGGATGTACGAAACACACGAGCCCAAAGGCGGTGCAACTTGCCCGATTGATTTCACCGTCTGGTCAGAACTGTTCTCCTGTCCGGATTGCTCAGGGGAACTCGAGTATTGGGACTTGGCGTATGACGAAGATTCCGGCAAGATCGACGACCTCCTGAAATGCCCGCATTGTTCGGCGGAGTTGTCGAAGCGTGGTCTGGTTCGACGCACGACCACCTACTTCGACAAGGCACTCCAGAAAACCCGAACACGCCAGGATCTCAGACCGGTCGAGATTCACTACCAAAAGAGCGGCGAGAAAAAGCGCAAGAAGCCAGACCAGAATGATCTCGCAGTGCTAGAGCGAGTGGATGCCCTGCTGGATTCAGTAACGTACCCGACCGAACTAATGATGTTCGTCCAAGAAGATGAAGAGTGGGGCGACCTCCAACGCGGCTACCACGCAGGGATCAGCCGCGCTCATGATTTTTTCCTGTCACGACAACTGGTCGCCTATTCTTTGCTTTGGAGCATGGGGGAGGAACTGCCTACGGAAGAGATGAGGCGGCTGTGGAGATTCACCTTGCAGAGCATAATGGTGAGCTTTACTCGCAGGAACCGGTTCCGAAAGCAAGCCTACTCTCAAGTAAACACGAATCTCAGCGGAACTCTTTATATCGGGTCAACGATGAGCGAGCCCAGCCCTTCATATGTGCTGTCTGGAAAGATCAAACGGTTCGCTGGCGCTATCCCATCGAACGGCAGGTCGGCCATCGTCACGACGGGATCGCTCGCCCAGGTTGACATACCGGACGACTCAATCGACTACGTCTTTATCGACCCTCCATTCGGCGACAACCTGCCATACGCAGAATTGAACTTCTTGTGGGAAGCGTGGCTTCGGGTATTCACCAATTCGGGTCAAGATGCAGTGGTCAGCGGATCGCAAAAAAAGGATCTTTCCGTCTACACGGGCATGATGGCTGCGTGCTTGAAGGAGGTGTACCGCATCCTGAAACCTGGGCGATGGGTGACAGTCGAGTTTCACAACTCTCGTAACGCGGTGTGGACGGCAATCCAGGAGGCGCTGGGACGCGCCGGTTTCATTATCGCCGATGTGAGCGTGCTCGATAAAGGGATGAAGACGAAGAAGCAAATGCATGCCAAAGCCGTTGACAAGGATCTCGTCATATCGGCCTACAAACCCAATGGCGGACTCGAAGAGCGATTCCACCTGGAGGCGGGAACCGAAGATGGCGTTTGGGATTTTATCAGAACCCATCTCGGCCAGCTTCCGGTATTCCTCAGCAAGGGCGGTCAGTTCCAGCCTATTGCGGAACGTCAGCGGATTCTTCTCTTTGACCGGATGGTGGCTTTTCACGTCCAGCGTGGGGTGAGCGTCCCTTTGTCCGCAGGCGACTTCTATCAAGGGCTGGCGAACAGGTTCCCGGAGAGGGACGGCATGTACTTCTCGACTGAACAGGTGGCCGAATATGATCGGAAGCGAATGACGGCGCGCGACGTCCTTCAGCTCGATCTCTTCGTCTCCGACGAGGCATCGGCTATCCAGTGGCTCAAGCAGCAATTGACCTCCAAACCGCAGACCTTCATGGAACTGCAACCACAGTTCATGCAGGAGACCCAAGGTGGCTGGCAAAAATACGAAAGGCGGCCGGAGCTTTCGGTGTTGCTGGAACAAAACTTCTTGAACTTCGATGGCAGCGTCGAGGTGCCCAGCCAGATCCACGCTTACCTGTCCAGCAACTTCAAAGACCTCCGAAACCTGGCTAAGGACCACCCAGCACTGCGCGCCAAAGCATTGGACCGATGGTATGTCCCAGATCCCGCGAAAGCTGGCGATCTGGAAAAACTGCGGGAACGGGCTCTCCTGCGTGAGTTCGGTGAATACCGCGACTCGAAGCAGAAAAAGCTCAAGGTATTTCGGGTCGAGGCAATTCGCGCTGGCTTCCGGTCTTCCTGGCAGCAAAACGACTACACGGCAATCTTGGCGGTTGCCGAGAAGATTCCGGAGGATGTTCTTCAGGAGGATGCAATGCTGCTGATGTGGCACACGAATAGTCTCACTCGGGCGGGGAGGCAGGCATGATCACCCGATGGAGGCTTTTCAATTTCAAGTCCGTGAAGAGCGACACGAGTCTGGAGTTCGGACCGCTCACGATCTTTGCCGGACCCAACAGCAGCGGTAAGAGCACGTGGATTCAATCGCTCCTGCTGGTGAGCCAGACGCTTTCCAATCGCGTGCGTTCGCGCTCGGTTGTGCTGAATGGGTCACTCACCCGGCTGGGCCAGTTCGACGATCTGAAGTCGTACGGCGGCGATGCGAACGAAATAGTAATCGGCTGCGAATGTGAGCCCCGAGGTGACAGTCCGATCATGACGCTCGAAGGCCCACAAACAACGGGGCGGCGCATGGTTTTCTACGGACGGAGTACAGATCAACTCAAGGGGGTGTCCTGTGAGTTGGCGTTCGATGCAAACATCGACAGCCCACAACGCGATCTCTACCAATTGCAGCCACAGTTGTATTCCTGCCGCGTCGGCGCGACAGTTCGCGGGGAAGACAACGTCGACGCGAAGTCCTGGATAGAGATCCGGCGAGCGAATCTGCCCAGTGCCGACAGCGTGGCCGACAAGATCCGGACTCTCAGCCTGGAAGATCCGGAGAATGAGGTCGTGCGGAAAAGTCTCGAGCTTGACGTGAGTCTGGACGAGGAGTCCCTCCAGGACATCAAGAGCGAGTATGCAACGGCGGAACCCGTTGGCTGCGTTACAAGACATTTCCTGCCGGAGACTCTGGGCTTGAGGATCAACGTGGCTGACGAAGAAGCCCGCGCGATGGTCAGCACTATCTGCGAAGAATCTCCGCGTGGCCTCCGGCGGCGTATGGGACCGGATCGGGACGTAGCTATTCCAGAGCCGGTAATCGCGGTTTTGAGAGAACTGCTCGGCGCGGAATTGATGTCTGAGATTTTGCCAGAGACCATCCAGGCTACGCTCGATACCGGGGAAACGGCGTCCGCCGTCACCCTTCGCGGCTGGAGCACGCAGGTCAGGCACCTTCCACTGGGACGGCGGACGGAGATACGGAAACGCATTCAGACGGCACCTGGACTGACAGCCAAGCTCGTTGCGGCGTTCAAAGAAGGCAAGCCTACTCGCTTCATTGTCGTGCCAAATCCGCCGCCGTCGGACGTGATGGACGGCATCATGTACCTCGACTACTTCTTCACAAACGCGGTCAAATATCTTGGCCCTCTTCGAGATGAGCCAAAGGCCTTGTACCCGTTGGCAACCGGCATCGATCCATCCGACGTAGGTCTCCGCGGCGAAAACACCGCCGCCGTTTTGGATCTGCATAAGGGAAAGCGTATTCGGTACCTCCCTACATCGTCGTTCCAATCGCCCGACGTCAAACGGACCACCTCAATGCGCACGCTTGAGGCTGCGGTCACTGATTGGCTGCTCTACCTCGGTGTTGCGGAATCCGTCGTGACGGTTGATAAAGCAAAGCTGGGTCACGAACTCAAGGTGGTGCCGCCAGGCATGTCGCAGCCACATGATCTCACTCACGTCGGCGTGGGAGTCAGCCAAGTGCTTCCCATTCTGATCATGTGTCTTCTGGCGGAACCAGATACCACCCTGGTGTTCGAGCAACCGGAGCTTCACCTGCATCCCAGGGTGCAGACGCTTCTCGGGGACTTCTTTCTGTCGATGGGACTTCTTGGAAAGCAGTGCGTGTTGGAGACGCATAGCGAGTACCTCATCAACCGTCTTCGCTTTCGGGCTGCGGCGGAAAAAGAAAAGAGCGAATTCGCCAAAGCCATGAAGATGTACTTCGTCGAAAAGCGCGGAGATACCTCCGTCTTCCGCCCGGTGGTCGTAAACGAGTTCGGTGCCATCCCTGATTGGCCTGACGGCTTTTTTGATCAATCGCAGAGCGAGGCCGAGCAAATCCTGCGGGCGGCGACTCGCAAACGGCAGACGCGTGGAGGGAGGCTGCCACGTGCTGAGCGTCACGATTGACACGGCTGTTTTCGCTCCACCGCCTCTCGGCGCGACCGAAGAGGACGTGCATAGCTTCGTTGCTACCTTGCTGGAGTGGCGGGATGCGATGAACGACGGTCGCCTCGATGTTTACACAAGCGTTCATGCTCCGGAAGTGCTGGGGGACGCTGACCTTTATCCGATTCGTCCGCGTTTGAGCGATCTCTTGAGGCAGGCGGCAGTGTTCGAGTATGACGCGAACACTGTTGCTGTGCTCGCAGAGACGATCCTCAACCGTTCAGCGAAAATTGAAGATCTGCTGGGCATTTCCGATATTCTCGTTGACGACCTTACCATCCACCCGGATTGCTTCGCGTCTCACTCTCCCGCCGCACTCCGCGATGAAGCACAGCGTTGCGCAGCGGTGATTTCTCTGGCTAGTCGGTACCTTGATGAACCCAGCCTCCGGTGCCACGCTATCGCCATTCGCGCGACGGATCTAGGGGCCGCTGTCCGGGTACGAGGGATCATTCTGGAAATCGAGCACAGCCGCGACGATCTCGGTGGGCTTCCGATGGCACCGGCGTATTTCGAAGGTTCCACTTTAGTCTGCAGCAGCTTTCATCGCCTCCTGACGACACTGGATGAAGTAGGCATTTTGCGTTGGGCAAAGACGGGGAGTCATGTCGCGACAGCCGTCAAGGTTGGCGTCTACAAGAAGTTCGCTTCAAGCGGGAACACCTTGCCATGGGAGGACTTACCAGCGTTTGAGATTGGGCGTGAGTTCTACGGCAGCCTCGAGGCTCATCATGTTGCAGCGGATTCTGGCCTGGCCGAAAAGCTCTTCCGGGCCATCGTCGAAACAATCTGCCACGAGAATCTTGGCGCGACGCACGCGCTCAGGAAGGGTGGCGGCGGAAATGACCCGCAAAGAATGCGTGGAAAGGATGCCGCGTGGCGTCGGGATGTGGATCGCGAGTACCACCTACATTATTGGGAGTGCGCGACAGGCGCTGTCGAATTGGCTGCCGTCGTCGTTCACAACGACTTCACTATTCCCGATTGAGTGCAGCAAGTATGCAGGACCGCGATGCACCTTCGGACGGCGATCAGTTCAGCTTCTGGGGCTTGGTCAGTGACCAAGTTACGCGGGATCGGGGTAGGTTGGTCACTGACCAAGCTATCAGGCTCCTTTGAGGGTACTGGCCTGTGCGGGATATCGAGACCAAGGAATTGAGATTGAACGGAGAATGGCATTTCGACGAAGGTCGGCGGCTACGGTGCCGGGTGTTGGAGCACGTCGACACCTGGGGCCAGACGGCTGTGCGGGTCTGGTATCCGGAAGCTCAGACCATCCTCCTCGTCGCTCCTGAACAACTGAAGCCGGTCGAGGATCTCCGAACCAGCCCACAGGAAATCGCCTACATCACGTCGGCCGCTAAAGTCGCGGACGCGCTCGATGAGAACACGCTTCTGGCACCGATTGAATCGGCTGTCATTCCTCTGCCCCACCAGATTCTTGCCTTGCTGAAGGCCGTCTCCTCAGACCGGGTACGGTTGCTTCTCGCCGACGAAGTGGGACTGGGCAAAACCATCGAGGCCGGTCTGATCATCAAGGAACTGAAGCTGCGTGGACTGATCCGTCGCGTTCTCGTCGTTGCTCCGAAAGGTTTGGTGAGCCAATGGGCTGCCGAGATGCGGACTCACTTCGGTGAAGAGTTCCGGCTGCTGCTGCCGAGCGACTTCCCGGCTTTCCGGCGCGTTGCCGGGCAGGACAACGTCTGGAAAATGTATGACCAGATCATCTGCCCGATGGACGCCGTGAAGCCGATCGACAACCGGCGCGGATGGTCCAAAGAACAACTCGCCGAGTACAACCGGGACCGCTTCGAAGATCTGCTGGCGGCGAACTGGGATTTGATCGTGATCGATGAAGCGCACCGGCTGGGCGGAATGACGGACCAGGTAGCCAGGTTCAGGCTTGGGCAGGGATTGGCTGAATCCGCGCCTTATCTTCTGCTCCTCACGGCCACGCCGCACCAGGGCAAGACAGATTCCTTTCATCGCCTCGTCTCGCTTCTCGACAAGACGGCATTTCCCGATCCCGGTTCGGTCAGTCGGGAGCGGTTGGAACCGTATTTGGTTCGAACCGAGAAGCGCAAGGCCATTGACGCACAGGGCAATCCACTGTTCAAGCCTCGGCGAACGCAGTTGGAGCCAGTCCACTGGAATGATCGTCACGTGCTCCAGCGGCAACTCTACGAAGCGATCTCGGAGTACGTTCGCATCGGCTACAACCAGGCGATCCGTGAGAAGAAGAACTATGTGGGCTTCCTGCTAATCCTGATGCAGCGGCTGGTGACATCCTCCACGCGCGCGATCCGGACCACACTGGAGCGCAGGTTGGAAATGCTTCAGGCGCCGGAGGAGCAGTTGTCGCTGTTCCCGCCGGGCTTCGACGACGAGTGGCCGGACATGGATGGCCAGGAGCAGATCGACATGCTGCTCCGCATGCGCACCAAGGCCCTGCGGAATGAACGTGTCGAGGTACAACTGCTGCTCGACCTCGCGAAGCGGACAGAGGCGACCACCGCAGACGCCAAGGCCGAAGCGCTGCTCGATTGGATCTACCGGTTACAGCAGGAAGAATCCGACGCGGACTTGAAAGTCTTGCTGTTCACTGAGTTCGTACCGTCCCAGGAAATGCTGCGGGACTTTCTTACAGAGCGTGGCTTCTCGGTGGCGTGTTTGAACGGCAGCATGGATTTGGATGCGCGCAAACAGGTTCTACAGGCGTTTGCAAAAGACGTTCGCATCCTGGTCTCAACCGATGCGGGCGGCGAGGGCTTGAACCTCCAGTTCTGCCACGTCGTGGTCAACTTCGACATCCCGTGGAATCCGATGCGGCTCGAACAGCGCATTGGCCGCGTGGACCGAATCGGCCAGGGCCACGTGGTCCGGGCCTTGAACCTCGTTTTGCAGGACACCGTCGAGTTCCGAGTACGCGAGGTTCTGGAAGAGAAGCTGGCCGTGATCTTGCGCGAGTTCGGCGTCGACAAGACTGGTGATGTGCTGGATTCCGCCGATGCCGGAGAGATCTTTGATGAGTTGTACCGCGACGCCATTATGAATCCTGCTGACGTCGAGAGTAAGGTGGAGTCTGTTCTCACCAAGGTCCGGGCGCAAGCAGATGCCATGCGGCGAAGCACGAGCCTGCTGGCCCAGACGGCGGCGCTCAGTCCGGCAGAGGCACAACGGCTACTGGGCCATCCGTTGCCCTTTTGGGTTGAACGGATGACAGTGAACTACCTTGAAAGTGCAGGCGGCGCTGCGGAGAAGACCAAGTCGGGCTGGAAGCTGCGTTGGCCGGATGGGACGACTACCCCATCCGCTGTCTTTACACTTGCAGACGCGGAGAGCCACCCGGCGGCGGTCCATTTGACACTGGAAGAACCGCGAATTCGGGGAATTGCGACCCGGGTACCGCGATTTGTACCCGGCCAGCCGATTCCATCCATCGAGGTGACCGGCATCCCGTGGGAAATCCGGGGGTATTGGTCTCTGTGGACGGTCGCGATCCGGAGCGCGGAATGGTGTAAGGAACGCGTACTCGCGTTGTTTCTCCACGACGACGGGCGCGTGCTGCCTCCAACTGCACGGCACCTCTGGACGCTGCTATTGGAGCAGATGCTGAATCCTGGCCGCTACTTGGACGGCTGCGAATCCGCCCGGGTCTTCGAGCAAGTGACAACGGCTGCGGAGGGTCATGGCCATCCTCTCTACGAAGAACTATTGCGGTTCCACCAAGGTCGGCTCGAGCGGGAGAAAGAGAATAAGCGCTATGCGTTCGATGCCCGTCGCCACGCGATAGAGCGGATCGGGCTGCCTGCCGTGCGTCAGCATCGCATGAATGAACTTGCCAAGGAAGAGACAGCTTGGAACCTCGAATCGGAATCGCGCACCCACGTCCACCCTGAACTCGTTCCGCGCTTGATGATCCGCGTGGAGGGCCTAGGCAATGTCTGATTGGCGCGGGGACATTTTGAAGGAGTTCACGCCGGGCGTTCAACCGATAACGGCGGTTGCCGATCCGGACGGATTGCTGACAGAATCCCGGCTGAGCCAGGCGCTCACCGAACGAGGCTTCGAGTCGGTCTTGTTTGAGGATTCGATCTCTTTCCGGTTCGCTTACGAGTCACGGTTTCGCTCGCGGTTGGATGCAGGGGAAAGCGTAGATTTGGTGGTGCTGCTTGGCGATGACGCATCTTCCCTGGTGAAGCTGCCCTTTGATGTCCTCACGAGTGCCCGGAAGCTCTCGTTCGCTTTGGCGGATGTATTCCCTCACTTCAGCTATCCAGTGCTGCGCGCCTTGGAGCCACAGTATTTGGATCTGCTGTATGAAGCGCAGGTGCGTTTTAATCCGGGAGTGCTGGGCGAGAACGCCACGAAGGACTTCGTCCTGCGCCACGTCTTCGAGATTGCGGCAGAGTTGATCAAGTCTGATGCCGATCTTCTGCGAACGCTGCTCCGGAGACACTATCGGCTTCAGTTGATTTCACACGCGTTCGTAGACCGGCTCGTACAGGTCCTTCACCAGAGTGGGCGCTTTGCTGGCTGGCCGCTTGCCGACCTCTTGAAGGATCGCAGTCTGTTCTACGCCTTTCTGCAGGAGCGCTGGCCCAGATTCCTCAGCCGTTTGAGCGGAGCAATAGAGCCCCGAGATGATCGCTTTGCCGTAGAAGGGCCTGCAGATCTTCCGTTCGATAACCCCGATGTCCGCGTCTACATCGACAACCTTTTCTTGGAAGGTATGTTGGAGCCCGTCGAGTGGACAGGGAGTCATCAAGGCTGGGCCGCAGTCGGTGTGCGCCACGATCCACAACAGGACAGGGATCGTCGTTTCGCGGCACTTCTCGACGTCGCGGAACGTGAAATGCCCGGAAGCGACGCCCGCCACGGCGACTGGCTTTCCTTCGCCAGAATCTGGGCGGAAGTCAATCTACTGGCTAGCGAGATGGGTGCTGGAACCTCGCTAGACGCGGCTGCGCGAGTCTCCAGCGTTCGATCAAAGGTCGATACCGGATTCAGCGAGTGGTTGCAAAGGCGGTTCGGCAGCCTCTACAGCCTACCGGCCACCCCGCCGGTGATGGTTCACCACATTGCGCGTTTTCTCGCCAATGAACTCGGTGGCGCGGGCAAGGTCGCACTTGTTGTGGCGGACGGACTGGCGTTCGACCAGTGGCTGGTTGTGCGGCATCAAATCAATCTACAGCGCCCTGCGTGGCGATTCGACGAAAACGCAGCGTTCGCCTGGGTGCCAACGATCACGAGTGTCTCGCGGCAGTCGATCTTTGCAGGGAAGGCGCCACTCTATTTCCCATCGAGCATCTACTCCACCGGCAGGGAGGCGAACCTCTGGCAGCAGTTCTGGGTTGATCACGGCCTGACAAGCCGTGAGATCGCCTATTTGAAGGGTCTGGGTGAGATGTCGACGCTCCGAGCAGTCGAAGAGGCGTTGTCCGAGCCCAAGCTCAAAGTCATCGGCGCTGTAGTGGACAAAGTCGACCGTATCATGCACGGCATGGAGCTGGGCGCGGCTGGCATGCATAACCAAGTGCGGCAGTGGGCTGCTGAAGGATTCCTGTCCGCGCTCTTGGATTTGCTGCTCTCGAACGGATTCGTTGTGTTCTTAACCGCGGATCACGGTAATGTGGAGTCCCTTGGTTGCGGAAGGCCGAAAGAGGGCGTCACGGCTGATGTTCGTGGTGAACGCGCGAGGATCTATTCGGACCCTGTCCTGCGCGCTAATGTCGCGGCTAGATTTCCGGCCGCCATTTCATGGAAGCCTCTCGGGCTTCCCGAGGATTTCCTGCCACTGTTGTCCGCAGACCGCAGCGCTTTTGTGCCGGAGGGGTACCGGACCGTTGCGCACGGCGGCGTAACGCTGGAAGAAACAATTGTTCCCTTCATTCGGGTCGTGGGAGGGAAGTCGTGATTGATCGCCCACGCATGATCGGATACAACCGGACAGTCAAACTCCAGTGGCTGGATGAGACGCTGGATCTCTTCCTGGCCGGTATGTCCGACGCCGACATTTACGAGGCGCTGCGTGAACGGCTGAAGGACGAACTCTCCGTGGGCAGCACCGCCAAACGCGGAAGCCGGGAAAAGACAATCACGCTCCTGATGAAAACATGGGTCCGCGTGCCGCCGCCGTTGCGAGAGTTGCGGAAAGACGGCGTTCATCTCCTCCAAGGCCTGCGGCGCTCAGAACGGCTGCCACTGCACTGGGGTATGACGATGGCCGTCTATCCGTTCTGGCGGGTAGTCGCGGATGTGACGGGCCGACTGTTCCGGCTGCAGGGAACTGCGGCTCCGATGCAGGTTCAGCGGCGCGTCAAGGAGTTGCTGGGCGAGAGGGAAGCGGTCGCAAGGTCGGCGCGGTACGTCCTGCGGGCCTTTGCAGATTGGGGCGTAATCGTCGATTCTGCTCGAAACGGCGACTATACTCCGGCGACTCCGTTCCCGGTTGCTGACTCGGAATTGGCCGCATGGCTCCTGGAGTCTGCGGTTGTGTCGACCCCGGATGGTGTCACGGACTTTCGAAGTCTGGTGAACGCTCCCTGTCTGTTCCCTTTCCAGATCGGTCGGCTGGTTCCGGCACAACTCGTGGAGTCGGGTCGGCTGGAAGTTGTCCGGCATAGTTTGGAAGAAGCCTTGGTTCGTGTTCGCAAACTGAATGGCGGGGCGATGAAACCAGCCGCGAGAACCGCCCGGTGACGCGCAACAAGAAACTTGAGGCCGGTATTCTCAAGGGCCCTGCTTCAGACGTCATTTTTCGCATAGACAGAAGCAGTTCATTCATCGCAGCCTAGTCTAGACCCCGGCTATTCCGCTCGTCGATTTGACACGTTCGAAACAGTTTGTCCGAAACCGCTTGACATCATCGCCAAAAATGACGATGATCGTTCCATGCGGTACCCGGGTGGCAAGGGTAAGTGCTATCAGCACATCATCAACATCTTTCCGCCGCACCCTACCTATATTGAAACGCACTTGGGAGGTGGCGCGGTCCTTCGGCACAAGAAGCCCGCGAGCACGAGCATCGGAGTCGACCGAGATGCTGCCGTCATACGGAGCTGGAAGCATCTCTTCCCCTTGCTTGCCTCTTATGTCGAGGCTGATGCGGTCGAGTTCCTCGCTTCTCAGCGTCTCGCTGGAGATGAATTGGTGTACTGCGACCCGCCATATCTCCCGAGCACGCGGCGGCGCGCGCGAGTTTACAGACACGACTACGATGAGAGCGACCACTTAAGGCTGCTTGAGGCGCTGCGAAAGCTGTCATGCCGGGTCGTTGTGTCGGGCTACCCTTCCGGGTTGTATGATGAGTGGCTCTGCGGGTGGAATTCACAGACGTACCCGGCGAAAGCACATGACGGAATTCGTCAGGAAAAGTTGTGGTTCAACTTCGAACCACCAGCCAGGCTGCATGACGCTCGGCACCTCGGACAGAACTTCCGCGAGCGCCAGACGATTAAGCGTCGCCTGCAAAGGCTCCAGCAACGAATTTCAACCCTCTCGGCGCAAGAGCAGCGTCTCTTGTCTGAGTGGCTCGACGATCATCTCCGGGAAGAGGAGGGCCATGCAGGTCTTTTACTTCCTCAAGGGTGACGACGTCGTTGAGCGCTCTATCGCGCCGCCTGAAGTATGCGTGGTTCCGGGTGTGCCGTGGGGTCGGCCAGACGTCCTTTTCACCGCTGCGTATTGGATGACGCAATACTGGATGCACGAGGACGGATTCCCCAATCGGTGTCACCGCCTCGGCCAGACGTTCGAGGAGGAAGTTGTTGCTTGCCTGCTGGGAGGCCATGGTATCCCCGCCGAGGTAGGCGTAGCTGCTTTCGAACGGGTGCGTGATCGCGGCCTTATCGCGGGGCCGCCTCCAAGCATCGAGGTGATCTCCGACAACCTGCGAGAGCCACTAATGATAGAAGGGCGAGACATTGTCTATCGGTTCTGGTCGCAGAAGGCTCGCTATGTCTCCGGAGTACTGAAGACCCTGAGAGAACAACCGGCACAGCTTGACTCGCCCCGTGCGCTGCGGGACCACCTAGTCCAGCTTCCTGGGATCGGTCCCAAGACGGCTTCATGGATTGTTCGCAACTGGCTTGGGTCAAACGACGTGGCGATTCTTGACATCCACGTGGTCCGAGCAGGTCAACTGATGGGCCTATTCTCTGCTATCGACCGCGTCGAACAGCATTATCTGACGATGGAGCGGCGCTTCCTGGAATTGGCGTCGGCGATGAACGTGCCAGCCGCCAATCTAGACTCGCTCATCTGGCAGAACATGCGTAACAGCCCCCGACTTGTTGCTGGCCTGTTTGGAGATCCGTCAGATGCGGCCCGGCCACTCAAACGGCGCGGCCACCACCTACCCAGGCAAGGCCAGTTGCAACAGGCTTGAACGGTAGATCTCGCACCAAGTGCTCAAGGAAGGGTGTCCCAGTGCTGCCCAGAATCCTGAAGCCCAGTCCAAGTGCAGCCGCGACAAGAGCCGCATGCCCAAGCAGAACGCCTCCGTCTCGAAGCATCAGAGAGAGCGGGTTCAGGTAGTAGTGAGCCGCAAGATCGGAATCGCTGAGCAGGGCGACCAGGGTCGCATCTTCGGTCTGAAAGTGTTGCTGTGCTTTCGCGCGTAGCGCAGCAGCGCTGACCGGGTCTATGGGGAGTTCTCCCAGGGCGTGCCTCCCCGGCACATAGGCATTCCACGAACCATTCGGACTGCCCAACAGGATGTGCGCCGGATGCAAAGCGCCGAACGACGCTACGTAACGTCGTTGACGACTTGGGTCTTCGGCGTTGATCGCCTGAACCGAGGTCGTGTAGTGCAACCAAGTTGCGAGTTCGTCAGCCGAGATTGGCGTGAAGACCTCAGCCGAGCGACGCTGTGCAAGTGCCGTGATGAAAGAACTTCGAAGCTGCAACGTCGGTGGAAGGGGCGTCTCCCGAAGCATGGGTGGCTGAGACCGAGTGTACGGTCCCGGAGCTTCGAGTCTGATCGGCTCATCCT
>Ga0247727_10004793_pt1 | contig 28240 bp, 31 predicted proteins | sample WisWelCaveWW1625_FD_202498 | JGI IMG/M metagenome (GOLD analysis project Ga0247727, IMG submission 202498) | Biofilm microbial communities from Wishing Well Cave, Virginia, United States - WW16-25 | ecosystem: Environmental > Aquatic > Deep subsurface > Groundwater > Cave microbial mat | place...
GTTGCCCGACCGAGCCGCCCGCCAGCTTCCGGACCTATCGACAATTATCCGGGTGGAACCCTCCTCCACTGATGATTCGCGCCTTCGGGGCGCACTGCCAGCTGCGGACTGATGCACCGCAGCAAGGTACGATTACGGGTTGCAAACCTGCATCACCAAGGTCAACAAGACGCCGGACGGGTTCGTGAAGGTCCTGGCCGATGCCGCGAACGACTGCGTCCTCGGCGTGCACATCATCGGCGCGCACGCCAGCAAGATGATCGCGGAAGCCGCCGTCGCCATGGAGTTCGGCAGCTCGGCCGAGGATCTCGCCCGCACCTGCCATGCCCACCCCATGCTGACCGAGACCGTCAAGGAGGCGGCTGGTGGCGTGAGCAGCGTCCTCGCGCGATGCCGGCGCATCGCGTTCCCGCTCGCAGGATTGCCGGCTTTGGCGACGACTACCAGCCGACGCGCACACCAACGCGGGCGCCGACGGTACTTCCGCTGGTGCCGAAAGCGACGCCGCCGTTCAGCTGAACGTTGGTGTCGAGCCGCACGGCGGCGCCGACGGCCAACCCATGCTCGCCCTCGAATGTGCCCCAATTGCCGGAAAATGCGAACCTTTCGGTGGGCATGAGGGTGGGCACGCCAGCCATGGCCATGGCCAGGGCAACACCTTCAGTGTTCTTTTTGATCCTGTTGTCATGCTCGTCGAGCCGGGCGTTGATCTGGCCGAGCTCCGGCGCAAGCAGGGAGGCCGCCGTGGCTGTGCCGAGATTTCCGCCGGCATCAGAGGTTACGACCTGCAGTGCGCCGGACTGGGCGGCGCGACTTTCCGCCGACGTGATGCCGGACATCGTATAGGTATTGGTCGTGGTCCCGAACACTTGCTGGTTAGCGCGGGTTGTTGTCGCGCCCTGACCGAAGGCGGCTGCGTTGGCGTGGGCTGTCTGCGCGCCGGCACCCACTGCGGTCGAGTTCGCGCCCGTCGCCGACGCAAAACTGCCGATAGCCGAAGATTGGCTCCCCGTCGCAAAGGAGCCCGGGCCGATCGCAGTCGATTGAGCGCCCATGGCCTGAGCGCCATTGCCGTATGCAGCGGCCACTGATCCGCTCGCCGTCGACGAGATCCCCGTCGCAGTCGCCCCGGCGCCGGTCGCCATGGCGCCGTTGCCGACGGCGGTAGCATTCCTGGCCGCCACAGTTCCGTGACCGAGTGCCGTCGCATTGAGTTGCGTCGCTTGTGCGTCGGCGCCAAAGGCGGTGCTAAAGATGCCGGAAGCTGTGGCACCGGTCCCGCAGGCGACCGAACCGCCGCCTGTGGCCGTGGCGCCGTCGGCCCCGCCGGGGACTACGCTGTCACAGACGAACTGCGCCCCGGCACCCCCTGGTGCCAGCACGACGCCAAGCGTCATTAGGACGGCGCCTAGGACCGACTTGGACCACCGCCAGGAACGCAAACGGAAACCACTGTGCCGACTCGTACGCGCAGCTTGCACGAGAACCTCATGCGGACATAAGTCCGAGGGGACCACGTACAGCTAAGCACGACGACCGCGGTCGGCTCAAGGCAACGAAGGGGTTCCTATTAAATGGCCGGATGCATTCTCCGACGAGTGTCGCCTGATAGCCACAAGTGTCGCGTTACGCTCGCCAAGTCGTCAGGGCGGGCAAGATTCGTGCAGATAACAGACACCTCCATTATTTCTTGGATGTCGACTTGGGCGGTGCCGCCGGTGTGGCTGCTTGCGTCGTGCTCACCCATAACCCAAAGAGCCGCCAGCGGCCGGCAACCGGCTCGTAGATGGTCTCGAACTCGATCTGAAGCGGCTGACCGGGAAAGAAGCCCTTCAGCCGCAGCCTGTTGTTGTGCGGATCGATCGTCGGGACTTCGGTGAGTTGCGGCGCAATGATCGACACGGCGCTCAGTTCCAACCCCCAACCCGCGAGATTGGAGAAAATTTGTGCGAGCCTGGCGGCGCTGTTGGCCTCGCGAAAGGCCGGTGAGCCCATGTCGCGCAACACCGTGTAGTTGCCGGTCTGCAGGGCGTCGTTGAGCGTGAGCAGAGTGGATCGCAACAGGAGAACGATTTTCTCGGCATCCGGCATGGCGATCTGCGGGTCGCGGTCGACTGCCAACGCTGGCGGGGAACGCGGGAGCTTCGATGTTGGCGACTGAACGGGTTGTCCCTGGGCCAAAACCTCGCCCGCCGGAAATGCCAACGCAATCATCAGACACCAGACAATGCGGCGAGCGATGCCAGGCGCTTCCATTTGAACGTCTTTCCAGCCTCGCAACGTGGGCGTCAGGGCGGCCCCACGCCCGCTCCACAAAGCTGTTCACCCCTCGTATGCGGCCCGCCTTGTTGCAACTGTCCGCGTGGGCTGTTTTCGGACCCCTCCCAGCCTTGCTCGCTCAGCACGCCACCTTGCGACGCACGGCCGGGCGATACCTTGCATTACATTGCATCCGTTACATTGCATCCGTCCAGCCGCTTCCGCAACGTCTGCTTCCGGCGCAGCGGACGTGTCGGCTAGCACGCCAACCGCCTATTCGGACCCCTTTTCGCCAACTGCAGGGACCTTCAGTGAGACCCCTTTCTTTCGCGCTAAGCTTGACTGGATTACTCTCCGCAGGGCAAAGGTCTACGATTTCAGGAAGAGCCCCTTTTTCGAGCTCAGACCATCGACCAATCCGGGGTGACCTGGATATCGGCAGAGGCGCGAGCGATCTCGACGCAGAACGATGATCATCCGTCGGTGTTTGAGTCGCTACGATTAATTTTGGGATCTCGGGATCTTGGGTCCCCTGTGTATTGCGGGGGCGCGCCCTCTCCACGCGCGTACCTCCTTCGATGTCGACCTGAGCGCCGCCGAGTCCGGAATGTGTTGCCACCTGTCAACAGGCTTTGCAGACTGGCAACTTCGGCTAATGGGATGGACCGACCGTGCTCCCGCCCCACCCAGCCGCTAGGCTGTACTGGGGCTGCATCCCGAGGAGCCATCCCATGACCCGCAAGTCCCATGACAGCGTCGCCGTGATCGGCATCGATCTTGGCAAGAATGTCTTCCATCTCATCGGCTTGAACAAGCGCGGCGCCATCGTGCTGCGCCAGAAGATGTCACGCTCGCAGCTCGAGACGCGGCTGGCGAACACGCCGCCGTGTCTCATTGGCATGGAGGCCTGTGTCGGCGCCCACCACCTGGGCCGTCGACTGAAAGCGCTCGGGCACGACGCCAAGCTGATGCCAGCGAAGTACGTGAGGCCTTATTCCAAGGGGCAGAAGAACGATTTCAAGGATGCCGAGGCGATCGCCGAGGCGGTGCAGCGCCCGACCATGCGTTTCGTGGCGATCAAGACCGTTGCGCAGCTCGACCTGCAAGCCTTGCATCGCATCCGCGAGCGGTTGGTGTCGCAGCGGACTGGTGTGATCAATCAAATTCGCGCCTTCATGCTCGAACGCGGCATCGCCGTGCGCCAAGGCTTGCGGTTCCTGCGCGCCGAGCTGCCTGGCCTCCTGGCGACGCGCGGCGACGTGCTGTCGCCGCACATGATCCACCTGATCGAGGATTTGGCCGGGGACTGGCGGCGCCTTGACGAGCGCATCGATGCCCTGACGGCCGAGATCGAGGGAATTGCGCGCGCCGACGTCCACTGTCAGCGCACCATGAGCGTGCCTGGCGTAGGGCCGATCGTCTCCAGCGCGATGGTCGCCGCGATTGGCACCGGCGAGGGGTTCTGCAAGGGGCGCGACTTCGCCGCCTGGCTCGGCATTGTGCCCAAGCAGATCTCCACCGGCGATCGCACCATCCTCGGCTCGATCTCCAAGAGGGGCAACAAATACCTGCGCAAGTTGTTCGTGCAGGCGGCGTGGGTCGTGCTGGTCAAGCCGATGAGCTGGGAGCGGCACGGCCTCAAGAGCTGGATCGAGGCCGCCAAGAAGCGGCTGCATCGCAATGTGTTGGCGATCGCGCTTGCCAACAAGTTGGCCCGTATCGCCTGGGCGGTGCTTGCCAAGGGTCGCGGCTTCGAGGTGACGAGGAAGACCAATGTCGCCGCCCAATACGCCTGAGCCTGCCGCCGTGCTCGCCGCCGTCAAGGTGCGGCCTGCCGAGTGCGCAGTCAGTGTCAGAGTCGGCGTGACGGCCGACCTTGACGGCGTCTGCGCGCGTCGGCCGATACGATCCGCGGTCGGGGCGGGAGAAAGCCTGCGGCGCGGTCGAACAAAAGAAATTACCCCATAGCTCGAGGAGAGATCCGATGTAGCCCCGTCAGCAGTTTCCCCACCGAGGTCTGCGAGAGAATGAGAAGAGATGGAGATCGGTCTTCCCGGCGCAACCGAAAACTGGTGACCCGGACAGCCCCCTTGAGGCTTATCCGCTTATGAGATCGGATGCGCGCTGAAATCCATGATGGCCGGGAGCGCAAACGCTCCACCCTGAGGCCGGATACATTGATGCAAGACCGCAAAGCTCCAGATCTACGAAACCTCTTGCAACGCACGGTCGGTCCATACATCCGGGTCAGGTGCGTCGATTCCGCGATGTCCGCGCTCCGTCTCTTGTACCCTTCCATTGCTGACCAAGTCCGTGGCAAAGCAGACCATCTGAACGCAGCGAGAACGTCACAGCCGGTCGTCCTCCAGGACCTGACGGTCACGCCAGTGGACCATCCCGTCGCGAAGTGCCAACAGCAACCGTTCGAGGCGGAGTGCTCGCACGCCTCCTAATGCCCCAGCAGCGGACGCTCCGGGGCAAGTTGGGTGACCGGGCTGGACTTGCGGCGAGATCGTTTCTTACTGCGGCCAGCCCCGTGTAGTCTCTACCGCTGACGAATCTGGGCACGCTCGTGGCGCACGAAATCTTCATCAGCTATTCCTCGAAGCATCGGGACCTGACGCGGGGGCTCGCTGCCGTGATCGAGGCTCAATACGGCGCCGGCTCGGTGTGGTGGGATCACGCGCTTGAGAGCTGGGGCGAGTACGAGCCGCAGATCCGCAATGCGCTCAATCGCGCCAAGGCTGTCGTCGTGATCTGGACCCAGGACGCGGTCCAATCCAACTGGGTGAGAGCTGAGGCGGACGAAGCAGATCGTGTTGGCAAGCTCGTCCACGTTCGTGCGCCCGAGATCTACTGGCGCGAGATGCCGCCTGAGTACTCCCGGCATCATGTCAAGGAACTCGACGACGCCGACGGCATTCTGCGCAGTATTGCCACCGTTTGGCAGGGCACACTGATCCGCACCGAGCTGCCACTGCACGAGATCTATTTCCGCCAGCACGGCCATCGTATCATCGATCCGAAACGGCGCTCGCTTGGGCGAGGCGTGGCCGAGATCAGCCCGACCGAGCTGCTACAGGCCAAGTACCAGGTTGTGCCGTTTGTCGATGATAACGACACCAAGGCGCAGCTCCTGGCGTGGTGCGTGAATGCCGGTCGGGTAACAGCAGGCCGTCTTGTATACGGCCCTGGCGGGCTTGGCAAAACGCGGCTGATGATCGATGTGGCGACCGCTTTGCGCGGGCAGGGCTGGACGGCAGGCTTCCTCGACCGCCCACACGAACAGATAGAGGCCACTCTAAAACTACGTCAGCAGGCACTCGACCAACTGATCGACCACGGCGAGGACCATGGCCTGCTGATCGTCTTGGACTATGCCGAGGGTCGCCCGGACGAGATCAAATCCATCGCGCAACGTCTTGCAAATCGAACACCGGGTATGACCCGCCCGATCCGCCTCGTGCTGTTGACGCGCAGCGCTGGCGAGTGGTGGACAACGCTGCACGACGAGACGCCCGACGTCGAGAAGCTGTTTCGACGGGATGGCCGCGCCGCAGATGTCATGGCGCTGCCACCGATAAACACCGGTGCGCAGCGCCTGAAGCTTTTTGTTAAAAGTGTAGAAGCACTCGCCCCGCTCATGCACGCGCAGGGTTTCGTGCTCCCGACGTCTATACCACCGCAGCCGGACGTTGCCCGCCTTGCCCGTATCGAGACCGGCGAGACCAATACCCGCCCGCTCGCGATCCAAATGGAGGCGCTGCTCTATCTCGCCTCGGCCACACCGGATGCCGTCGGCGTCGACGCTCTCCTGCGCAAGGTGCTCGGCATCGAGCGCGATCACTGGAAGAAGCTCCTCGGGTCGTTAGACGACGACCATACTCGCGACATGAGCCGCGCCGTCGCACAGGTGACGGTGGTGCGGGGCGTCACTGGTGGCCTATCCGCCGAGCGGCTGTTGATGGCCGATGATTTCTACAAGGGTCAGCGCACCGCCCGGGTATCGGTGGACCCCGTGTTGCGTAATCTGACGCGGGTCTACGGCACACCGGACGGCGGTATTGCCTATCTGGAGCCCGACCTGATTGGCGAGCATCATGTCGCAAGCCTTGCCGATGTTGAGCTGATTGAGGGTTGCCTCCGCTGGATCTCTTCCCAGCCCGATGTCGAGCAGCACAACCGACGGCGCGATCTCCTCACCGTACTGCAACGGGCCACCCAGCCCGAGCACGGAACATCTGCCACAAAGCGCGCCGCTGAACTGCTGAACCACATTATCCTTCAACACGGCGAGCAGTATGTTGCAGAACTCGTCGCCGTCGCTGTCGATACAACGGGCGCACTTGCTCAGATTCTCGTAGATGTCGTTGACCGGCTACCAGTTCAAATGCGAGAAACGATAGCTCAGCGCATAGCCAAAGAATTAATATTTCTAAGAAAACAGGGATTTGAGCAATCAGATCCTCGCGTTCAGACTGCACAATACATACTTTCCGCATATCCCCAATATTCCACTATCCCTGTGTATATCTGCAGCACGTTCGCGGACATGCAGGCCGAGCGCGATCACCTGCGTATGCACGTGTTCCCGGCGCTGGAAGAGCGTCTGCGCGCCCACCGTCGCTTTCTCGAATGGGTCGATCTGCGCGTTGGCGTGGAGCCCACCGCCTCGCTCGAAGATGAACAACAGCGCGAGCGTCAGGTGCTCAAGGTTTGCCTCGCCGAGGTTCGGCGCTGTCGTCCATTCCTGGTCGTGCTGCTCGGTGATCGCTATGGCTGGGTGCCGCCAGCCGATCGCATCGCAAGTGCTACGCGGGAAGTGCGCTTCGATGGCGAGCACGCAGGCCGCAGCGTCACCGACCTCGAAATCCGATTTGGCGTGCTGAGTAATCCAGAGCAGGAGACGCGCAGCTTCTTCTATTTCCGTGAACCGCTGCCCTACGCGGCGATGCCCCCCGACATAGCGGCGCTCTATTCCAATGCCCACAATCGCGATCCTGGCACAGTCGACCACAGCCAGCGACTAGTCGCCTTGAAAGGCGAGATCCAAACGCGGTTCCCTGACAAAGTTCGCCGCTACACAGCTGGTTGGGACAGCGAACGCAATAGAGTCACCAGCCTCGATCAGTGGGGCCAGGCTGTTCTCGAGGATGTCTGGTCGCAGCTTGCAGCGGCGACGGCCTCCTCCAAGGCGCAACCGGAACTTACCTGGCAGCAGGTCGAGCGCAACGCGCTCGACGATTACGTCGAGGATCGGGCGCGGGATTTTGTCGGCCGCGCACAGGTCCTAGCTCGCCTCCAGGCACTTGCCTCGGCTCCACCGCAACCGGGAGGGCCGTGGGCACTGTGCCTAACCGGTGTGCCGGGATCGGGAAAGAGTGCGATCTTCAGCTTCCTACATCGACGCTTGAGCAACACATTCGTGCTGGCGCATGCCGCGGGCGCGAGCGCCCGGGGGCCATCGGTCGAGGCCATGCTGCGCCGTTGGATCGAGGAGCTTGGCGTGACCCTCGGCGTCGATCCCGGTCTTGGCCAGGACGCCGATCCCGACACCATCGAAACGACCTTCCACGGCCTGCTTGAGCGGATGGCGGGGCAGCGTCGGGTCGTGGTGCTGGTCGATGCGCTCGACCGGTTCGAGGCGACGACGCGCGGCCGGTTCATGACCTGGCTGCCGCGGGTGTGGCCCACCAATGCGCGCCTGATCGCGACGGCCATTTCGGGCGAGGCTTCCAAAGCGCTGGCAAAGCGCGACGGCGCCGAGACGATGTCGCTGCCGCCGCTCGATGCGATCGAAGCACGCGCGATCGCCGAGCGGATTTGCGCCCGCTACAACCGCAAGCTGGAGCCAGCCGTGCTCGATGCGCTGCTGGCCAGGACGGGCAAAGACGGCCACGCCTGGGGCAACGCGCTGTGGCTCGTGTTGGCGGTCGAGCAGCTGATCCTGGTCGACGCCGACGACTTTGCCCGCGCCATGCGGACCTATGCGGGTGCGCCGGCCGAGCAACTCCGCGCCCTCATGTTGGACATCGTGGCCGAGCTGCCGGCCGACGTTCTTGGCCTCTACGCGCAGACATTCGAGCGAGTGGAGAAACTGTTCGACCTCCCCCTGTCGCGCGCGTTTCTGGGCTTCATAGCCATCAGCCGCGCCGGCTGGCGCGAGAACGACTTACGGGTGTTGCTGCCACGGGCGAGCGGCGAGCCGTGGGACGAGCTGCGGTTTGCCGCTCTGCGCCGTCTGTTCCGCGGCCATGTCAGGCAACGTGTCGCTCGTGGCTCTGTTGCGCAGTGGGACTTCAACCACGCACAAATGCGCGCCGCAGTGCGACACTACTTGGCCGCACACAGCGTGACCGAGGCCGAGTTCCACGCGGAAGTCGTGGAGCACCTGCTGGCGCTGCATGCCGACGACCCGCTGCGGCAGAGCGAGACGATGGTACATCTGCTGGGCTCCGAAGATTGGCAGCGCGCCGGGATCTTCTACGGGGCAGCGTCATTGACGGACCCAGAGCTCCAAGGCGCAACGCGCGTTCTTGCGGATGCCATTCTCACCCATCGCGGAACGAACGATCACAACGGCGTCGAGCAAGTTCTCCGACTGCTCAACGCGGCGACCAATCCCCAGACTGCTGGTACGATCGGGGAGCGATTCATGTTCAATTTGGATGCACTGCTCGCTGATCTCGCCGAGCCAACCGATCGGTTCAAGCTGCTCCGCGATGTGCGCATAACCTTCGAACGCTTGGCAAAAGCCGACCCCGCAAATGCCAGCTGGCAGCGCGACGTCGCATTGAGTTACGGACGTGTGGCGTGGTTGCAGGCCAAGCAGGGTGCCCGAGACGAAGCGATAGCTGGATACCGGCGAGCCAGGGACATCGTCGTAACGCTCAAGGAACAGTACCCCAATAACGCCACACTAGCGAAAGACCTGACCATCTTCGAGGCGCGGCTCGCTGAGCTGAAGTAACAGGGCAACAGAACGAGCAAAATTCGCGACATACCTTCGCGATAAAGTGCGGTACAAAATATCGGTGCCGGGCGCAAAAAGTCTCGGCAGCAAGACCTCAACAAGCGGACCAAATTGGTGTTGGCAGGATTGGCAGATGTGGGTCAAGGGCTGTAAGGCTCGCATTGAGCACATCGAGTCCGGACCACCCCAGTGAGCGGACGAACCTGGGCGCCAACGTCATGGAGCGGCTCTTCTCAAAAACGAACGTTTTTGTTAGCCCGCGGCCGACCCGTGCCAGGCGGCGGGCGAGGGCCGCTTTGCCGTAACAAAACCCCATATCAGAACTGGGGATAACAGAACCCGCGGCGCCAACGGGTTATGATATCCTTCCTCTCATATGCTGATTGGCTATGCGCGCGTCTCCACCGATGACCAGGACACCGCGTTGCAGATCGATGCCTTGAAGCGCGCCGGCTGCGAGAAGATCTACGAAGAGCGCGCATCCGGATCACGCACCGATCGCCCCGAACTCGCGAAAGCACTCGCCCACGGCCGCAAGGGCGACGTGGTGGCGGTGTGGAAACTCGATCGCCTCGGCCGCTCACTCCCCCACCTCCTCGACACCGTGCACGATCTGGAGGAGCGCCACGTCGGCTTCCGCTCGCTCACGGACAACATCGATACGACGACCGCGAGCGGCCGGATGTTCTTCCACATGATGGGCGCTCTCGCGCAATTCGAGCGCGATCTCATCCGCGAGAGAACCAACGCGGGACTGAAAGCTGCACGCGAGCGCGGCAACGTCGGCGGTCGGCCGCGCAAGCTCACCGATGCCGATCTCAAGTTCGCCCGATCGCTGATGCGCGACAAGAGCGAACACTGGTCGTGGCCGGCAGTCGCCGCTCGCCTCGGCGTCTCTCACATGACCCTGTGGCGGGCGATGAAGCGCGAGCCAGTTGAGATCCCCACTCAGCGAAAGATTGCACCGGCACAACCGCGACGACAAATGCAAAAGCGTTCACGTCAAGTTCGCAAGAAGCAGCGGTCGTGATAAACTCTGTTCCATGACAATGTCACAGTCAGAGCGAGAAATGCGAGAGAGCATCAGGGGCATCATGCGCGACATCGCTCGCCAGATTTGGAGGCTGCCGGCATCCCGACAGGCCGAGGCCAGCGATCGATTACTTTCCATGCTTCGCAATCTTGAGAAGGAGAACTCCCGCCCACATGGCCCGACCCTCCTATGACCACCGAGCAATTTGCGCATCTGTCCGAACTCGTCGAGGACATCAAAGCAATGGACGATCCCGCGGTCGCCGCCATGGCGTGCCGCGCGCTCAATGATCTCCTGCACGGTGACACGATATGGAAGGAGGAGATTGAGGCATAGCCGCACGCGCCCATGCACAAGGACTTCGATCGCTGGAACGAACACAAGAAGGGACTGCACGCTCTGAGTGAGCGACCCTTTTACCATGCTCGTGAAATTTGGTGGTGCGCTGTTGGGGTCAACGTTGGTAACGAACTCGATGGCACCGGCAAAGAACACGATCGGCCGGTGCTGATCTTACGCGGGTTCAACGCCGAGACTTTCTTCGGCGTCGCGCTCATCGGTCACTCGCGCTCCGGTCCGTACTACTTCCCCGTCGGCGTCATCGATGATCGCGAGGCGGTTGCAAACCTTTCGCAAGTTCGCCTCTTCGACACCAAACGTCTGATCCGCAAACTTGGGATGCTCGATGAGCGTACCTTCCGTGAGCTCGCGAAGGCGCTCTCGCTGACGTTGTTTCCTTTCCTGTCCTTGAAATAATTTGCCCCGCCGAAGCGGGGCGAGGCCGAAGCCATATGTACACTGAATATTACCTGACCTGCTCGAACCCGTCAAGCGCCTTGACAGACGTACTCTCGGTGGGCGACGCTGCGCATCGCCGGTGTCGAGCCAGACTCTGGGATCAGTCAATCACCGCACACCCGTCACCGGACGTGGCGTCTTTATACAGTTCGCCCGGCGGCGCCAACCTTACGCCGACAAATACCCTTTGTGGTCGCCTCCTGCAGGTGGTGCACTCGCTACGAAAAGCGTCTTTTGTAAAGAGTCTCGAAAGGGGTGAATTCTCTTTTGAAAATATCATTCGCCGTCTGTTCTTGAAGCTGGACGAAGGGCGCTCTCAAAGACTTCGAGCACTGCCGCGTGGCCGAACCTGTCATTGATATCGACGGCATTCACTAGCGGGATCCGTTCTGTGGAACGCGCGATTGGTCAAATGATAAAACGTGTCGATCCTTGCCACCGCACACATCCGTCCAAAGGCAGTGCCTTTCCATGTCCACAGTTCCGCCTCGCCGCCCCTCGCTTCTGACATTATCATTCTCGTATGGGCGCGGAGCGATTCCAGCAAGACAAAAAGATTAAACGGCTGGAGCAGAAGCGAGAAGCCAGTAGACTGTATTATGATGCATCACGCGCACCCGCCGGCGCCCAGGCCTCCGCGCGCCTTTACGGATTGATCGAGACGGCGAAGGCGAACGGTTGCGAGCCGTATGCTTACCTGCGCCGAGTGTTCACCGATCTGCCCAAGGCGACGATGCTCGCCGAGGTCGACGCGCTGCTGCCCTGGAACGTGGCCCGACCGGCGACGCTCAGCGTCGCCGCCTGAGCCCGCTCCCGTCAAGCGGGAAATGACCGGTCGTTTGCTGAGCGCCTACCAGGTGAGCGTCGAGTTCCGGCATCGTCAGCGTTTTCGGATTTCTCTTTGCCAGCCGACGCTCTACTTCGCCCAGCTGTTCGTCTGACAGCTGGATCTGCGGAGCGTCGATCTGGTTCACAAAATTCATAAGCCCCGCCGCCGCCCGGTCCTGGTCGATTTGCGACAGCTCGCGCAGCCGCTCGAGTGCCTGGTCAAGTAACTGTGCCATACGATGGTCAGCATACCACACTTCTTACCGATAGCGGCTTTTGTACAAAGGCACGACAGTCGATTCGTCCGGTATTCCCGCCTCTAGCGGTGCCGTATCCCCGCCCATCACTTGACTGGCTTCGAAGCCTTCTCCTTCTGCACGAACTTCGTCAGTTCCTGGGGCGATCTCAGCCTATAGTTGTTGCGTATCCGCTCTCAGACGCGGCGTTCTCAAGTGCGGCATGTTGAGGTAGCGTTCGACATCAGCCGCGGCACCCTGCCCTCTGATTCCGGAGCAGTAGTAACAATCGGGATGGGGCGGATCTTTCACGACCGTCACGGTGCCGACATGCCCCCGGTATTGGAGGAGCCGCGCCGGCCGGCGCAATCCAGTCACGCCGACCATGAACTCGGTTGCGCCAAGCGCGGCTATAACACCATTGTGCGGCGCTACCGAAGGCCCCGTCCTGCCGAGCGCTGCACTTGCTATCCCATAGATCGCATCGATGCGAGCCTGTTCCTGCGCCGGCGTGAGATACCGCCGGACATCCTTTTCATCGAGCAAGCCCAGACAATGCGGGCAGCCTTCGCCGTCCAATGCCACGCAGACACGGCCGCCATAGGATTTGTCGTCGGGCACATCGGAAGCAAGGTCGATGTATGGCTTCGCATAGGCGGCGCAAAGCTCGTTCAGTATGAACCGGGGTCCGTCCTCGTCGAAACAGCCGAAGACCCAGTCTGCCGCTTTCACCAGCGCGAATGCTTCCGGCGAGACGAGAGCGGCCCGGCATTCGACCGCGCGCACATCGGGATTAATCTCGCGCATGAGGCGCGCGGCTAGCGCAACCTTGAGGCTGCCGGGCACCGGATCGTCATGGCGCGCGCCAACGAAGCGGTTGCGATTGGTCTCATCCAGTTCTTCATCGTCGACCAGCGCCGCTTCGCCGACGCCAAGAAGCGCGAGGTGCTGCGCGAGAGGGCTGCCAAGACCGCCCGCCCCGGCGACGACAACCTTCGTCCCTCTGATCCTGCGCTGCCCTTCCTCGCCGAAAAGAAGGATGTTGCGGTGGTATCGCTCGGCGCTCATCCCCAGCCTCCGAGAGAAACATTCGTCGGCTTCAGGATGCGATCTCCGGCGAGAAGAGCGTCGAGCTGGCGGGGAAGCTTCGGATTGTCCAGCCACACAAGCGCGTCAAAGCCGGAAGCTGCAACGACAATCGCCAGATAAGGACGCTTCTTTAGCCGCCACCACATGTGCGGCACGGTCTCCTTCAGTCCGAGCCGGTCAGAGTAGGAAAATCCTGCCGGCCACGGCCCGAGGTGGGAATGCATCTCGAGCAGGGAGGTCCCGGTATCATGCGCGCGCTTGATGAGGCCCGCGCGCATCTCGTCCATCATTTCGATGTAGTCCCCCTGCTGCAGGACGAAGTCGCCGCCCCCAAGTTTGGCGACTTCCTCGACCTCAAAGACTGCTTGTTCCTCGTCGCGCTGCTCGCGCACAAAAAGAAACGCCGCCTGTTCCTGTTCGGACTCGGGCGGCAGCAGGTGCGCCATCAGGTCCTTATGAAGAGGACCGGCCATTTTCAGAATCGTTTTCACGCCCCCTCCTTCAGCCGCTGGCTGAAACTCCGGCTCCATGCCAGGAGGTTTGAGCCCTTGCGACCGTCCGCCTTGGCGCTCCAGTCATCAACCGACCAGGAAAAGTGAAGCCAGTTGCCCGCAAAAGGGGGTTGCTTCGGCGGCGCGCCCGTATTAGTCGGCGCGGCACCCTTGAAGTTCAGGTTTGTCGGCACGAGAAACCCGTAGGGCGGCGCGCCGGGATAGTCCGCCTTCACCTGAAAAGCGATCTCGCTTTCTTCAATCGCTGTCTGTCCCACCTGCCAGCCCGGAGGAAAGCCGTACCGGGGAAGCCGGAACCAGTCTTCCCCGTCCAGCTCCTTGTGCTCGACATCCGGATAGTGCTCGCGCAACAGCGCGAGTTCCTGCTCGATGCGCGCCCGCATCAGCCGCGCTTCCACTTATGCTTCTTGCCGAAACCGTGTCCGGGCTTCACGTGAATTACCTCGCCCGGGGCGAGCGTGCGCTCGTTATTGTGCTCATCGACCTCGATCACGCCTTGGGTAACATCCCAGCCCCCGAGCTGCGCGATCTGCTCGGTCGTAATCGTGTCGTGATCCCACCGAACCTCCTCTCCTTCGATAATCAGGAAGTACTTCGGGCCCCTGTCCGGCTTGTCGTCCGGTCGCGAATCCGGTCTCTCTGCGAGCTTCCCTGTCGTCATGCGCAATCTCCGCATCTGGTTTCTGAGACACGCGACTGGACGGAGCGCGCCTTCGATCTCTCTATCTCACGCCCGGCCGATTCTGTCAAGTATTGCCAACTTTTCATCGTTTATAAGGCAAACAGTTTGCTACATTGACATTGTATCGTTTCCTCTGTATGATTCGGCATGGATAAGAAATTGCTCGACCGCCTCTATCGCGCTTTTGGGAATCTGGTTCGGCAAAACCGGGAAAATCGCGATCTGACGCAGGAAAAGCTCGGTCAGATTATCGGCCTGTCGAGAACATCCGTCACCAACATCGAAAAGGGCCGGCAGCACATCGCGTTGCACCAACTGTTCGCGATAGCCGACGCCCTGCAAGTCAATCCGGCCGCATTGCTGCCCTCCACAACAGACGGAAGCGCGGCCTCGTGGGTTGCGGGGAAGCTCCCGCCCGGGACAGACAAACATCTTACCGAGTGGGCTGAAAAGCTCGTTGGCGGTTACACATCCGAAACGGAGCAGTCATGACGAAACGATCCCAACAGGCCATACGGAAGGAAGCACTCGATCTATTGAAGAAGTACAAGATCAAGACGCCCCCGGTTCCCGTAGACAAGATCGCCGAAGCGCTGGGCGCGCAAGTCCGCTATTCGCCGTTCGAAGGTGAGCTTGCCGGCATGCTGGTGCGCGGCGAGGGCGAAACCATCATCGGCGTAAACTCCCTCCACCACGCTAACCGCCAGCGGTTCACAATCGCGCATGAGTGCGGCCACCTGCTCTTTCACAAGGGCGATGTACACATAGACCGCAGTTTTCGGATCAACCGGCGGGACGCGTCCTCTTCGCTTGCGGTCGATCCTCAGGAAATTGAAGCCAACCGGTTTGCCGCTGAATTATTGATGCCGTTCGACATGGTCGTTGCCGATATCCGGGAGAGGGGTATTGACGCGGAAAGCGAGCAAGAGCTGATGGAACTTGCACAAAAATATCAAGTCAGCCTTCAGGCAATGACGCTGCGCGTCACCAATCTGGTCGATTTTTTCTAGAGACCCGCCTAGTGGCGTGGGCAGGTGCCTGCACATGACTTGAATTGGCGGACCGACACATCGCTCGTCGCTTTCGCCAGCTTACGAAGCGGCATTTGAATCTGCTTGACCCTCAGCCGACGGCGCGACACGGGACCTGCAGCGCTACCTTTTTACCGAATGCGCCAGTTGTGCAAAGTCACCTGGGCACCCGGTCGAGATTCCGAACGCGCCGGCCGTCCATCACGCGCGCAACACGTCGATCGCGTCGGCTTCCCTATCGATGACATAAAAATCGTGTAGTGGAAATCTGTCACCGGCCAGCGACGCACATCTCTCTGGTCGTTGAACTTGAGGATTGCCGCACCAGGGCTGGATTTTCATTCCTCCAGTGACGCGTACTGCTTAGACGCGTTTTCATTTTGGTCATGGCGCCCCGGCTTCGCCGTCCCGCTCTATCTCGCTGCGCTCGACCGAGCCGCGCCCCACTCGCTTCGCTCGTCGCGTCTCGGCCCTTCGGGTCACGATCGGTGGCGCACAGCCCTCTCCGCAACCTCGTTATCTTGCTGCACATCTTCGCTGTCAGATCCGTAGTTGATGATCGCACTGGCCACCGCCTCCGCCCTGTCGTCCGGCAGACTGCGCAGCACTTCGATCGCCTCCCTCACCCTGTTCATCATGTGACGGAGTGTATCATGAACGGCAAATACCGGCGGGCTGGGGATAATCACCCACCTCCATAGCACCTATCTGATACAGTTCCAGCATGGACGACATCGCCAATGCGACCGACCGCGACGAGTCGTGGCAAGTCGCGACAGGTCGCGACATCGAATACACAGAATACACACTGTCGGTTGAAGAGGTCTCAGAGCGCTACGCCGCCGCCGGCCATGCCCGTACAATCAGAACGCTCCAGCGGTACTGTGCCGGTGGTCATCTCGACGCGCAAAAGATTGCCACGACAATCGGCGACAAATATTTGGTGACGCCGCAGTCTGTCGCACGTCATCTCGCGCAAATAGAAGAGCTGCAAGCGCTCAACACGGTCGCGACCGACCGCGACGAGCCGCGGCAAGTCGCGACATCTGTCGCCGCACAACAGAGCACTCCGAAACCAGAAGCATCGCAGGCGACAGGCGGCGACGGCCCGCGGCCGGCAGCGACGGCGGAGACCGACGTGTCGCGCTATGTGGTGCGGCTCGAAAGGGAAGTCGAGCAGGCGAAAGACGAGCGCGATTTTCTGCGGGAGCAGATCGATCGCAAGGACAAGACCATCGACTCCCTGATCGAGCGCGATCGCGAAACCAACATTCTCGTGCGCGGGTTGCAGGAGATGTTGACCCCGCTCCTCGGTGCGCCGCGTCGCGAACCATCCGCCGATCGTCCACCGCATTGAGCCGCTGTTGATAACTGCGTCGGGCACGCGACCCGGCACGCTATAATACTCGCATCACTCTATGGATCACATCCGCTCGCAGCTCGAGAACACCAAACGCAACATTGAGATCGTCGGCGCAGATCCAGCAACGCGTTATGGCTTCACCCAGGTTCCCAACTTCGTGTTGACCAACAAGGCTCTCTCTGTCGGCGCCAAGCTCGCTTACGCCATGCTCCTCAAATACGCTTGGACGGACGACGCCTGCTTTCCCGGACAGCAGAAGCTCGCCGACGATATGGGGTCAGGGGAGCGCAGTGTGCGCACATACTTGAAGGAGTTAGAAGATGCGAAGTTCCTCGAAGTCACGCAGCGCGGCCTCGGCAAGACCAACCTCTACCGGCTGTTCCTGACGGTAAAAAAACGTGGACAATTCAATCCACGCTGGCCCTGACCGGCAAAATTTGCCGGTCCAGAACGGCAAACGTTTCCGCTCCTAAGCGGCAGAATTTGCCGGTCACTCAATAGAAGAATACGCATTTAATAATACTCATATCAATGATACTAAGCAGAAATTCAAAAATCCTATAAAAGTAGAAAACAGCCCACGCCTGGACTTTGTGGAGATTTATGTCGGAAAAAGATTCGTGCACTAACCTCCCGAACCACCGTCGACCAATTCATCGTTGTACCGATGTGCATGCAGCAACGTTGCGCGGACGGAGTACGGTCAGGTCTGGCCACATCAAGGCGCCACGACAAGCGAATAGCGGGCGAAGTACTTGGGCTCTCAATTCCACGAAGCTGATGCTCGCATCGACATTCGCCGCCATTGCGATTCACTCTAGCCTTCATTGACAACCCACTATGCCGCGGTACCATTAGCCCCTTCTTCTATAAAAAGGACTGTTGAGTTGGACAAGACCTACACGATCACACTACGGCCCGAGCCCGAAGGTGGCTTCACTGTCCGCGTTCCGGCCTTCCCCGAGATCGTCACCTACGGGGAGGACGAGCAAGAGGCATTGGCCATGGCCAAGGACGCGATCGAACTCGTCCTAGTGAGCCGTAAAGAGCGTGGCGAAGAGATCCCCGATAGCGACGCCGTTCGAGTCCACTCGGTCAATGTTTCCGTCGCCGCATGAACGCTCGACGACTGCCGTCCCTAAGGCGCGCGACGCCATTCGAGCATTACAGAAGGCTGGATTTTCCATCGTCCGCACCAGTGGAAGCCATTCTCGCCTGGTACACGACACCGACGCATCCCGCCAAACCACGGTCTCCATGCACAAGGGCAAGGACGTTCCGCGCGGCACGCTGCGTGCCATCATCGACCAAGCCGGCCTCACCGTCGACGAATTCATCGACCTGCTCTAGCCCGCCATTCCCCATCTTGCACCATACAGACGCAAGCTGACCGAAGTGCCCAGAAGGTGCCCATAATCACCTAAGTGATTGAAAATATGGGGAGTTAAATCCTATTGGGAAGCTGATGTTCTGCCACTGAACTACGCCCGCATTTCAGTCACTCGGCGCTCCGGACCGCCGACAGCGGCGCCGGCGCGGCACCCGTTTGTAGCGTGCGTACGCGCGCGTCGTCAAACCTCGCGAGAGATCATCACCTCGCCGCCCGAGCACTTGCGCGAGCGCGCCGCTGCGGGGCGGCGGATGCCTGCCTCAGCCGCGCGGGCGCGGCGGCGCGACGGCGATCTCCTTGATCAGCTTGGAGATCAGTGACTGGCCGAAGGACTGGAAGTTCTCGGCTTCGACCACGAACGCGCCGGGGCCGCCGATGACGTTGTTCTCGTAGTAGGCCGTGAGGCCGCCCGGGGGATGGGTGTGCATCGGATTGGTCGGCAACGGCACCTCGCTCAGGATGACGAGGCCGTTGATGGTCACGCCCTGCGCCAGCGCCGCATCGCGCGCCACCTGCACCGGCCGGCCGCTGTTGTGGGTGCCGTCACCGGAGACGTCGATGACGCGGCGCGAGGCCTGGAAGGGGCTGCGCGCCAGGTGCCCCATGGACGTGTCGATGGCGGTACTGATGGAGGTGCGGCCCATGTACGCCCGCGGCGCCTCGCGGATGCGCCTGGCCACGTCCTGGGCCTGCGCGTCGCTGCCGACCGGCACCCAGTCGACGATGGTGATCTGCTCGCCGTCCGAGGCCCACTCCATGAAACAGAGCGCGATGCGCCCGCGCGGGCCCGCCGCCATCGCCCGCACCACCTTCGGGTCGGTGAGGGCGGCAGCATAGCCCTCGCGCTGCAGGCGGAATTTCTTCTCATCGACGCTGCGCGAGATGTCGGCCGCCAGCACCAGCAGCAGGTCGACCTGGTCGTCCTCGGCCAAGGCCGGATCGAGCGGCGCGAGCCCGGTGAGCGCGACGCAGACGACGAGGAAAGCCGTGATGCATTTCAGCATGATTGTACCCGGGGCAGGTTCTGCTCGTGCTGTCGAACCCGCCAGAGTAGGCAGGAATTGCCCCCGCCGTCGAGGGCCTCGACAGCGCCACCCCCAAGGCCGGACTCAGGCCGTCAGATGGTGTCGTTGCAGCGCTGCAGCTCGGACTTGAGGAAGCCGATCTCGGTCATGACCTCGCGGTCGAGGTTGCCCTGGCTCACCCGGCACTGCGTCTTGATGAAGCGCAGGTCGATGTCGACGCCGAGCAGGCCCTTGATCTGCTGGCGCACGCTGTCGGGCAGCTCGCCGCCGACGATGGCGGAACCCGACTCGATCAGCGAGCAGATCTGGCCGACGAACTCCGGCCCCGAGGCGCGCAGCTTCTCGAGCGAGGCGATCTGCGTCTCCACCTGCTTGACGTAGTCCTTGGTGCACTGGGCCTTCTTGTTGATCTCGGGACCCGGCTGGGGCCCGCCGAAGCGAAACGGCATCTGTGCGCCCGCCGAGCCGGACAGGCCGGCAACCACGACGAGCATCGTAATCGAGGAAAGAAATCGCATGACTGGTCTCCGCCCTGCTGCGACCGGCGCCGGCGAGCGGAGCGCACGGGTGTGTCGAGATCGGGGCGGAAACATTACCGGAGCATTACCAAATCGGCGTGTTGGCAGGGCGCCGGCCCGGGCGCACAATGCCCCGCACGGGAAAGCCCGAAATTCAGGAACGCCAGATGGACGAAACGCTCGAGGAGGCGCCATGCGGGGCCTTTGTCTGCTGGTTGGGGCCATGACGCTCGGCTCTCCCGCGGCGGCCCAGACGCTCGACGGCGTCGAAAGCCGGCTCTTCACCACCCGCGACTTCAGGCTCGAGAGCGGCGGCGTGCTGCCGGAGCTGACGCTGGCCTACGAGACTTACGGCACGCTCGCTGCCGACGGGCGCAACGCGGTGCTTGCCACGCACGGCTATTCCTCGAGCCACCACGTCGCCGGACGCTATCGCGCCGGCGGCGCGCCGAAAGGGCTCAAGGCCGAAGACCTCGGCAGTTGGGACAAACTGATCGGACCGGGCAAGGCGATCGACACCGACAGGCTCTACGTGGTGTCGTCCAACATGCTGGGCTCCGCCTACGGCTCCACCAACCCGGCCGCGATCAATCCCAAGACCGGCAAACCCTACGGTCCCGACTTCCCGCGCATCACCGTCGCCGACATCGTGCGCGCCCAGAAGGCGCTGCTCGACCACCTGGGCGTCAAGCATCTGGTCGCCGTGGCCGGCCCCTCCTATGGCGGCTACCAGGCCTTTCAGTGGGCCGTGACCTATCCCGACTTCATGCGCGGCATCGTGCCGGTCGTCACCGCGCCCAAGAGCATCGGCGGCCCCGCCGCCACCCAGGCGCTGATCGAGCAACTGGCCCGGGACCCCAACTGGAACGGCGGTTGGTACTATGACAACGGCGGCGTCCCGAAGGCGCTCACCAGGTTGCGCGTCGCCACCTTGAAGCGCTACGGCATCGAGGCGCAGCTCGCCGCCCGGCATGCCGATCCCGCCCAGCGCGAGGCGGCGATCGGCAAAGTTGCCGAGCCGTGGGTCAAGACCTTCGACGCCAACTCGCTGGTGGTGCTGCGCCGGGCGCTCGAGACCTTCGACACGACCCCGCAGTTCCCGCGCATCAAGGCCAAGGTGCTCTACGTCATCTCCCGCACCGATAAGCTGTTCCCGCCCGCCATCGTGCCGGACGTCATGCAGGCCTTGAAGGGCGCCGGGGTCGATGCCCGCTATGTCGAGATCGACAGCGAGCTGGGGCACCTGGCAAGCGGGCTCGACGGCGAGAAATGGGCTCCCGCGCTCGGGACCTTCATGGCCGAGCTGATGGGTCAGTCCTAAGCTGGGGCAGCGCGCGATTCACCATAGCGCGGTTTATCCCCGGTGGCCCGGGCTGTGCCTATAGTGGGCGGTCGCTGTTTCTGCGGGGCGTTTTGGATCCAACACCTTGACGCGGCAGCGGCCGGCGCCTGGAAGGATGCTCCGTTGGGGGCGTGAGATCCAGGACGCCCGGAATGACCGCTGCCGGCGAAGTGCCAGTAATGGCGCGGGGTTTCGGCGGCCGCCTTAAGTGGCTCAAGGTGTGATCGTCAGGCTCATGTCAGAGCCGAGCGGGAAGCCAAAGGACGGACCGGGTGAAAAGTCGCCGAGCGCGGGTGCCCAAACGCAACCCGCGGCGGTCGTGAGGCCGCCACTGGGCCGCAAGGCCCCTCGGTTGCCGAGTAGGCACCCGTGCCCCGTTTTTTGTGCTGACATCTGCGGCAAGCAGGTGTCAAGCCACTGGCGTTGCGCAAGTGGACGGCCGGCGACACGGGTCGCCGACGGTGTGACGCACCGTTGGCAGCAAGAGTCGCGGCGTCGCGTAAAGGAGTTCAGGCCGGCGACACGGGTCGCCGACGGTGTGACGCACCGTTGGCAGCAAGAGTCGCGGCGTCGCGTAAAGGAGTTCAGGCCGGCGACACGGGTCGTGCTGGAAGCACGCCTCCGGCATGACGAAGATATGACGCACCTTTGGGAGCGAGAGTGGCGCCAGCGTGCCGGCGAGGGCTATCGCCCAGATCGCAGGCAGGGGCTCATACCACTGGCACGCCGGTTTGCTTGGCCTGGTCCTCGGGCTCGACGTGGATCAGCACCCGCGCATCCGGCACGGCCGCGACCAGGGCCGCCTCGATGCGGTCGCAGATCGCGTGCGAGGCGGCCACCGTCATGTTGCCGGGCACGACCAGGTGGAACTCGATGAAGGTGACGCGGCCGGCCGCGCGGGTCCTGACGTCATGGGCCTCGATGGCGCCCTCGGCGTTGCTGGAGATCACCTTGCGGATGTGGCGCGCCACGTCCCCAGCCACGGCCTCGTCCATCAGGCCGCCGACCGAGGTGCGCACCAGCAGCCAGCCCGCCCACACGATGTTGGCGGCCACCAGCGCGGCCAGCACCGGATCGAGCACGTGCCAGCCGGTGGTCGCCACCAGCGCCAGACCGGCGAGCACGCCGACGGACGTGGCCACGTCGGTGCAGAGGTGCCAGCCGTCGGCGACCAGGGCAGGCGAGCGCTCGCGGCCGCCCCAGATGATGAGAAACCAGGCCCAGCCGCCGTTGAGCAGGGTGGCAAGACCGTTGACGAGGATGCCGGCCAGCGGCTCGCTCAACGTGCGCGGCCGAATCAAGGCGTCGTAGGCCTCGTGGAAGATCAGCAGCGCGGCGACGACGATGAGCACGCCCTCGAGCACCGCGGAGAAGTACTCGGCCTTGTGGTGGCCGAACTGATGGCGGCGGTCGGCTGGCTGGGCCGAGATGTGGATGGTATAGAGCGCGACCGCGGCCGTGATCAGGTTGACGATGCTCTCGAGCGCGTCGGAGTAGAGCGCGACGCTGCCCGTCAGCCCGTAGGCGAGCGACTTGAGGCCCATGACGGCCAAGGCCACCGCGATGGACGCCCCGGCTACCAGCTTCAGCGGGGCGGCGGTGCGGATCGATGCGAACAGGGACATGCCGTTCAGTCGGGTCAAGTGCGCCCTGCACATGCCATGGCCGGGCGGCGATGGCCAGGCTATTTGCGGCACCGCCGGCGGGCCTGGCGCGGCCTTATCCACAAGCCGGGCTACCGGCCGGAGGCCGAATCTGATGCAAGCCTGCGTTGGACTGGGGCTCGGGCCGTTGCGCGCGCGCGGCCGTGCGGTCCACAAGAGGGGCAAGCTATGGCCAATTTCCCGACCCACATCGCCATCGGCACCGTGGTCAGCGGCGCCCTTGCGACGGTCACGCTGGCGGCCGACGTGGTGGAGCCGGAGAACCTGGTCGCGGTCACGCTGGCGGGTGTGCTGGGCTCCATACTGCCCGACATCGACCTGAAGGATTCCCGCCCCAGCCGGGCGATGTTCTCGGGGCTGGCGGTGTTCTTCTCCTTCGCCGTGCTGTTCAGCCTGGACAAGAAATACTCGGTCGCCGAGATGATGATCTTGTGGCTGGGCATGCTCGTGTTCGTGCGCTACGTCGTACACGCGATATTCCATCGCATAAGCTATCATCGCGGCATCTGGCACTCGATCGTGGCCGGCTTGTTCTGCGCCTTCGTCACGGCGGTCATTTACAAGACGCTGCTGGGCCGGCACGAGGCGGTCGCATGGCTCGCCGCCGGGTTCATGTTCATCGGCTATCTGACGCACTTGATCCTCGATGAGATCTACTCCGTCGACGTGATGGACACGCGCATCAAGGCCTCGTTTGGCACCGCGCTCAAGCTGGTCGACCCGCGCCATCCGCGCGCGTCTGCCGCCATGGCGGTCGCCATGGTGCTGGCCTTCCTGATGACGCCGCCGATCCGCACCTTCCTGGACGGCATTTCCTCGCGCGCGCTGTGGACCGGCCTCAACCAGCGCCTGCTGCCGCAGGACCGGTGGTTCGGCATCGACTGGCGCAGCACGGCCTGGCTGCCCGGCATGCCGTTCCGCGCCAGAAGCCAAGCCGTGCCGGCGGCCGCCAGCCCGATCTCGACCGGCTCGATCGCGCCCGAGGCTACCCCGCAGGCGCCGCCGCCCGCGACCGCACCAGCGCCCGACAGCGCGCCGGAGCCGCCCAAACCGCAGTAGCCTCAGCGCAGCCGCACGAGGATCATCCCGCCCAGCACCAGCACGGCGGCAACGACGCGCATCAGCACGACCGGCTCGCGCAGCAGCAGCGTGGCAAAGAGCGCGGCAAACAGCACGCTGGTTTCGCGCAGGGCAGCCACCAGGGCGATCGGCGCTACCGTCATGGCCCAGATGGCGATGGCGTAGGCCGCCGTCGACAGCGCCGCGCCCGCGAGCGCCAGCGGCCAGTGGGCGGCAAGATCGCGCGCCAGACGCGGCCCGACGCGCAGGCAGCCGTAGACGGCCATCACCGCGCCGCTGATGAGGAAGAGCCACGCCGTGTAGGCCGCGGCCGATCCTGCCAGGCGGGCGCCCAGGCCGTCGACCAAGGTGTAGGCCGTAATCGTGAGCGAGGTCAGCAAGGCGAAACCGACCGCCCGGCCATCGACGCGCTGCCGCGCCCGCTGGCCTTTGGTCGCCAGCAGCAGGATGCCGCCGGCCAGCACGATCACGCCGGCCCAGCCGTAGAGACCGAGAGCTTCGCCGAGCCAGAGCGTGGCGAGGGTCGCGGTCATCAGCGGGGCGGAGCCGCGTGCGATCGGATACACTTGGCCCAGGTCACCCGACCGATACGCCTCGGCGAGCGCGAGGTAGTAGCCGATGTGGATGATGACCGAGGCGATGATGTAGGGCCAGGCGGCTGCGTTGGGCAGACCGGTCAGGAACACGAACGGCACGGCGATGAGGCCGGAGGCACCGGCCACCAGGGCGGTGGCATTGATCGGCTCGAGATTGATCTTGAGCAGCGTGTTCCAGCCCGCGTGGCAAGCGGCGGCCGCAAGCACGGCAAGGAAGACGAAGAGGTCCATGGCGACGCGTTTGCCTCGGCCTGGCGGCGGTCGGGAGCTTGGCGAGCGGGGTGCGCAATCGCGGCCAGCTATCCACAACCGGCGACGCTGGGCAACGCGCGAATGGCGATGCGCGGGCCAGCAAAAAAGGCCCCGCCGGTGTGCGCGAAGGGCCACAAATGCAGGAGAACCACGGCGGCCGACGGGCTGACCCGGCACTCCAACGCAGCCGGACACGCCAAGCTAAGCGCTTGGCAGCTCAGGTGTTTGCGGCATCCGAGCAGCGGCATCCGCGACGGCACGTCGCCTGCCGATTGATGCCATGACCACTTCATACCTCATCTGTTAGAGTAGTGGCAGCGCGGGTGTGGCAACCAACAGGAGCATGGCTATGTCTTTCAACTTCGCAACCCTTCCATTGCAGTTACTGGGGCTGTTGGCAGCGTTCGTGTTCATCGCTTCGTTGATCGGTCACTCGTTGACCAAGAACGCGTTCGTCGGCGCCATATTCACGCTCGTTATTTTTGTCGCCGCCTATGTCTTCTGGAACTACTACGACCACAACTTCCTGCCGGCCTTCCCGCGCTTCCGGCTCGCCTGAGCCTTCAGGTGCACGACACCGGCGTGATCGAGGCGAGGCAGCGCGCGCGGCACCGGCCGCGGTCCCGAGCTGAAGGTGTGTTCATGCCGCCGCCCAACGCTCGGCATGATCGCGCGCCAGCATGGGTGGCGCGAATGCAGCGTCGGGGATAGATGCCGACCCATTGCCTCGCCGGAGTGTCATGATGTTGGCCAGCTCGAGAGTGCTACGGATCGCTCTGGTGGCCGGTGCAGCCCTGTTCCTGCCGGCGCCGTACATCCAGGCCCAAGAGAACGTGTGCGCCGCGCAGGACAAGCGCCAGGCCTGCTCATTCCAGTGCTGCGGCCGCCGGTCGTGCCCGCCGTCGTGCGAGGTCGATTGCGTGAAGGCCTGCGTCGATGCCTGTGCCGCGCCGGGGGCCCAGTCGCAGGTGTTCGCCGGCCGCCTGCGCGAGCTGCAGATACGCTGCGGCAACAGAAGCGTGCGATAAGCCGGCCGGTGGCGGGTCAGACGTCGCAAGACCTCAACGCATTCAGACAGTGTCGACCAAGGGGCCGTCATGACCGATATGGGGCAATCGCCCGAGGTTCGCACCGAGCGCTGGCTCAACGGGCTCCTGCGCGGCATCAACGTGATCCGCATTCCGCTGGCGATGGGCATTCTCACCATCGGCGCGCTGACGCTGTTTGACCAGGTGCTGGAGGTGCATCGCGTGCTGACGCAGGAGCGCGCGCGCAATCCTTTGCACCTGCACTGGCTGCTGGCGGTGGCCTCGCTGGTGGCGCTGTCGCTGGTGTTGTGGCAGATGGCGCGCCAGCACGCCGAGGACGCCGACGGGCCCGGCGACCACGTCACACCGAGCCCGAGCTACGACTGGGTGATGCGCTGGGGACCGCCGCTGGTGGCGATGCTGCCGCTGATCGGCGCCGCGCTCGGCATCTGGGCCAGCCGGCTCCCCAACCTCGACGCGTCGGACGCACCAGCGTCGCTGGCCGAGCCGCTCAAGGTCATTGCCAGGCTCAAGCAGGACTTCGTCATCGGTGCCGCCATTTGCCTGGCCCTGGCGGCGATCGTCTTCAGCGCCATCGCCGTGTTCGAGCGTCAGCTGACGCCGGCCGGCAGCCACCGCGCGCGCCGGCTCGCCCTCTTCAGCAACTGGCTGCTGTTCCCGCTCGTCATTTTCGCCTCGATCGTGCTCTTGGTCAGGGACCCGGTGCACCTGCCGCAGGTGATCGGCACGGTCCCGATCTTCGCGCTGTGGATGGTCAACCTGGTGGTGCTGGCGGGGCTGTTTGCCCGCTACTACAGGATCTTCGGCGTCCCCATCCTCGGCACCCTGCTGATACTGCTGCTGGGCTTCGAGATGTTGGGGCTGACCGACAACCACCGCTTCCGGCACACCCCGGCCAGCATCGAGCGGCCCAATATCGATGATGCGTTCCGCGCCTGGCTCGGCGCGCGCAAGGACATGGCCGCCTATCGCGGCGCCAACAAGCCCTACCCCGTCTACGTCATCGCCGCCGAGGGCGGTGGGCTCTATGCCGCCTACCAGACGGCCAAGTTCCTGGCGCGCATGCAGGATCTCTGCCCCAACTTCGCCCAGCACGTGTTTGCCATCAGCTCGGTGTCGGGCGGCAGCCTCGGCGCAGCGGTGTTTGCCGGGCTGACGCGCTCGCTGGCGGCCAACTCGGAGGCCAAGCCGTGCCTCCGCAGCCTGGAGCAGGCCGGCGACTTCGAGCAGCGCTCGGATCGCATCCTGTCGCGCGACCTGCTGTCCCCGGTGGTCTGGGGCGGCCTCTTCCCCGACTTCCTGCAGCGATTCATTCCCTGGCCGATCCCCGCCTTCGACCGCGCCCGCGCGCTGGAGGCGGCGTTCGAGGAGGCCTGGCGGCACGGCGCGCCGGGGCCAGGGCAGGGGCAGGGGCAGGAGGAGAACCCCTTGAGCGGCTCGCTGTTTGCGCTGTGCGGCCCGGGCAAGCCGGCGTGCGCGACCGGCGCCACCCCGGCGCTCGCCTTCAATCTGACCAACGTCGAGACCGGCATGCAGATGGTGCTGAGCCCGTTCGATTTCGCATCGATCGGCCCGCCCTGGTCGGGCTCGTCCAAGGTATTCGATTTCTTCTACGCCGGCATCGACGTGGTCGACATCCCGCTCAGCACGGCGGCGGGCTTGAGCGCGCGCTTCCCATGGATTTCGCCACCCGGCTGGTTCAACTTCGTCGATACCGGCCGGAAGGAGGTCGACACCAAGGCCAAGCAGCGCAAGCGCCGCATGAGCTTCGTCGACGGCGGCTACGTCGACAACTCCGGCGTCGCCACCGCCTCCAAGCTTGCCCAGTCGCTGGCCGAGTTCCACGCCAAGGAGTCGGGCGCGCCGCCGGTGGAGATCAAGCTGATCATGATCTCGGCGGCCTGGATACCGTTCGACCGCTTCTGGATGGACGAGCCGAGCGACGAGGGCTCGAGCGACATCTTCTCGCCGATCGTGGCCGCGGTGGCGGCCTGGCAGGGGCGCGGCTACACCACCCAGTACGATGTGGCGGTCGATCCCAAGCCCGGCTTCAAGATCCTGGAAGCCGGCGTCTACTACAACTTCCTGCCGCTGCCGCTCGGCTGGCAGCTGTCGAGCCTGTCGCGCGGCTACATCGACCTGTTCAAGGGCCACCCCGACAAGTGCGACCCCTCCAAGCTCGATCTCGTGCTGCAGAGCCACGCCGCGCTTGCCAACACCTACATCAACCGGGCCAACTGCGCCGCCTCGCAGGTCTTGTCGGACCTCACGCCATCGGTGACGCGGACGATGACGCGGCCCATCACGCCGGCGCGGTGAGGGAACCGAAGGCGCGCAAAGTAGAGCCAACGCAGGCGCGCACCGCGTCTGCGTCATTCCGGCGTCGTGCCGGAGGCACGCAAGCAAGCATCGCGCGGGCGCGAACGGGGATAGGCCGGAACCCAGTCCGCCGGCGGCTTGCGCATGGATGCTGACATGTGCGCCACCGCGTTGACGCCGACGCCTTTCCAACAACAAACC
>Ga0247727_10004794_pt1 | contig 28237 bp, 24 predicted proteins | sample WisWelCaveWW1625_FD_202498 | JGI IMG/M metagenome (GOLD analysis project Ga0247727, IMG submission 202498) | Biofilm microbial communities from Wishing Well Cave, Virginia, United States - WW16-25 | ecosystem: Environmental > Aquatic > Deep subsurface > Groundwater > Cave microbial mat | place...
TTGAATTGAAATGTCCCGGCCACCGTTTGGTGATCCGGGCGTGTGCCCGACGATTGCAGTGTTTTCATTGACCACCAATCAATCGCCAATCGGTGGCATCTTTTCAACTACATGGATTCGGCTAAACCAGCGGCGTGTGCTCGTGAAAACGGTAACCGATGCGGTTGCCGGGATGAAGGGCATTCGTGAACGACGCGAACTCGCCGAACAACTCGATCTGAATCGGACTGGCTTCGACAGCGGTTGCGAGGGCGCACCCGGTTAGCAAAGCAACTGTGGTGGCGGACATTTCAAGAACGCTTCCATGCTTCATTGGTTGGACCAGCACAACCCGACGTGGAGTTCACGCGCGGGAAGATGAGGAACACTGGCTAAAATGTCGAATGTCCAATTGAAGTGAACCAACCTGCGGGATCAATGATCTTGGTAGCCGCGAGCGCTCACGTCAGTTTCTTTTGTCCGCCAAGTCTTCCACTTTCATGGCGTTCACCTCGGCATCTGCAATCCCACATTGGCCGCCTGCGTCACGTCTTTGTCGCCGTGACCGCTGGGGTTCATCGCTTCAGCAATTCGGCCACGTCCACCGCCACGTCGGGGAAAGCTTGAGGTTTGGCCTGGTCGCCCGCGCGCAAAATGGTTTTTGTGCCGTAGCCCGAGAAGTGTGGTTCGCGGTAAACCTCCACGATCAGGTCGGCCAGGCTGACAATCCACACTTCGGAAATTCCTGCGCGGCCGTAGGCGGGAATCTTGTCCTCTCGGTCAGTCGTTAGAGAAGTGTCCGAGATTTCCACCAACAGGAAGACATCGGCTGGTTGCGGATGGCGCTTACGGTAAAAATCTGGGGCTGGTTTGGCCAGCATCAAATCCGGCTGCGGCTCGGAATGGTCATCCAAACGCACGGGGTTCTGAACTGTTGTGCGCCATCGGCCTTTGCACGCCGCCGTGAAAACATCGTTCAGATAATTGACCACGCCACCTTGAAAAGGTCCGATGGGTGACATATCAATGATTTCTCCATTGAGCAGTTCCACGCGCGCGTCCCGCTTCAGCACGCCGGTTTCCGCCATGCGATAATACTCCGTCACGTTGAACCGATGTTTTGCCTGAACCTGCATGGCCTGACTCTACCCAATCACGTCGGCATCTGCAATCCCGCCTTGGCCGCCGCCTGTGCCACGTCTTTATCGCCGCGACCGCTGAGGTTCATGATGATGAGCGCGTCTTTCGGCATTGTCGGCGCGCGTTGCATGACTTCGGCAACGGCGTGCGCGCTTTCGAGCGCGGGGATGATTCCTTCGAGCCGCGCGAGTTTCATGAACGCATCGAGCGCCTGGTCGTCGGTGGCGTAGGTGTAGTCCACGCGCTTCTGGTCGTGCAACCACGCGTGCTCGGGCCCGACCGCGGCGTAATCGAGTCCGGCGCTGACGCTGTGCGTGAGTTGAATCTGACCGAAGCCGTCCTGCAAAATGTAGCTGCGCGTGCCCTGCAACACGCCGAGCGAGCCGCCCTGAAATCGCGCGGCGTGCTGTTCCGGCTTGATGCCCCGCCCGCCCGCTTCCACGCCGACCATCTTCACGCTCGCGTCTTCAAGGAACGGATAGAAAAGCCCGATGGCGTTCGAGCCGCCGCCAACGCACGCGAGGAGCAGGTCCGGCAGGCGCTCCTCCTTTTCCAAAATCTGCCGGCGCGCTTCGTCGCCGATGACGCGCTGGAAATTCCGCACCATGAGCGGATACGGATGCGCGCCGTACACCGTGCCGAGGATGTAATGCGTGTGGCGCACGTTCGTGACCCAGTCGCGCATCGCCTCGTTCACCGCTTCCTTCAAAGTCTTTTGTCCGGCATGAACCAACACCACCTCGGCGCCGAGCATTTTCATCCGATAGACGTTCAACTCCTGCCGCTGGCAATCCACCGCGCCCATGTAGATGACGCATTTCATCCCGAACATCGCCGCGACCGTGGCCGTGGCCACGCCGTGCTGGCCCGCGCCGGTTTCGGCGATGATGCGGGTCTTGCCCATGCGCTTCGCCAACAGGATTTGGCCCATTGCGTTGTTGATCTTGTGCGCGCCGGTGTGGTTGAGGTCTTCGCGCTTGAGATAAATTTTCGCGCCGCCGAGGTCTTTGGTGAGGCGCTCGGCGAAGTAGAGCGGTGTGGGGCGTCCGACGAATTCAGCAAGATAGTAGGACAGCTCGCGCTGGAACTCCGGATCGTGCTGCGCCCGGAAGTATTCGGCCTCGAGCTCCTGCAACGGGTGCATCAGCGTTTCGGGCACGTAACGGCCGCCGTACTGGCCGAAGTGGCCCTGGGCGTCGGGCAAGTTTTCCTGGGCAACCGTGCTCATGGTTGGACGCTAGTTTAAAGTGGGCTGGTGAGAAAGTGGGAAAGTGAGAAACGAGCGGACAGCGGCTGGCCTGTCCCACTTTCTCACTTTCCCACCGACCCACCTGCCGTCTTTGCGGCGGCGACGAATGCCCGCATCTTTGCGTGGTCCTTTTTGCCCGGCGACGACTCCACTCCACTCGACACGTCCACGCCAAACGGTTGCACGCGGCGCACGGCTTCGCCCACGTTGTCAGGTGTCAACCCTCCCGCGAGAAAAATGGGGCGTCCGAGCTTGTTGGCTTCGATGGCCAGGTCCCAGTTGAACTTTTCACCCGTGCCGCCGAGGCCGGCTGGTGCGCAGGCATCAAGCAACCAAGCGTCTGTGGGATAACCGGTCAATGCCTTGAGCGACTCCGCATCGCGCACGCGAAACGCCTTCATGCTTATCACGCCGAACTGCCTGCAGAACTCCGGCGATTCGTCGCCATGAAATTGCAACGCGTTGAGGCCGCACGCGCGGATGGCTTCCATCACCTCGGCCGCTTCGGGGTCCACGAACACGCCGACCTTGAGCACAAAGGGCGAAACGGCGCGCGCGACTTCGGCCGCCTGTTCGAGCGGGAGGTGGCGCGGGCTTTTCTCGTAGAATATCAGCCCGATCATATCCGCGCCGGCCTCGGCGGCGGCCCGCGCGTCCGCGGCGTTCGTGATGCCGCAGATTTTCACCTTCACGCTCATCGTCGGAACTGATGTAGCGGGCGGCGCGACGCGCGGCGAACCATTTTTTCCAGGCACAAACGACTTTGCGCCCCGAGCGGAATGTTTTAGCGTCAGGGCGGCGTGTCGCCCCCATAGCTCAAATGGATAGAGCAGCGGTTTCCTAAACCGTTGATCCCCGTTCAATTCGGGGTGGGGGTACCAGCCCCGATTCTTGGGTGGACAAGGGGCGGGGTGAAGTGAATAGTGGCTCGACCTGATAAGTCGAATCAGTTGCCGGGCGGCGCGAAGCCACCCGGGCAATCGGACAATGTTATGAAAACCAGCTTCGTAAGAATGACTTGCCTGGGAGTGCTGGCTTCAGCGCTTCCTTTCGTCGGCGGCTGCTATGAGTCCGGCAACGGGGGTTCGGGCCTGATCGCCACGGCGAGCGCGGAAACGCCCACCATCACCGCGACCGCGACGAATCCACCTCCAACTGCAACAACGGCCACGCCCGTTGTATCCGGGGGTTCGGGTGCGCCAACGGAAACGGCACTTCCCGCCGCGGCTCCGGCCTCCGCGGATGCCAAACCTCTGCCGCCCAATATCCGCCCGTCCAGCCCACTGGCCGAGGTGGTGAAACTTGCGCAAGCCGGCGTGGACCACGGCGTGATCCTCACCTTCATCACCAACTCCACCGGCACGTTCAATCTCGACTCAGACGGCATCATCTACCTCAACGACATCGGACTTCCGAACGAGGCGGTCACCGCGATGCTCGATCACGACGCGGCGATGAAACACGTTTGGGCCGATGCGCCCGCCACGGCCGCACCCGCTGCGCCTCAATCCACCGCGGTCGAGGAAACAACCGCCGCCACCGCGCCCACGTATGTCAATCCGCCGCAAGCCGCCCCCGCCGAGTCACAGCCCGCGACGGTGAACTACAACTATTTTTATGACACGCTTTCGCCTTACGGCTCGTGGATCAACGTGGACGGCTACGGTATGTGCTGGCAGCCCAGCGTGGTGGTGCTCAATCGCGGGTGGCGCCCGTATTGCGACGGCGGGCGGTGGCTTTACACCGACAGCGGCTGGTATTGGTATTCGGATTACACGTGGGGTTGGGCGCCGTTCCACTATGGACGCTGGTTCAATCATCCGAGTTGGGGTTGGTGCTGGAATCCGGGATACACGTGGGGACCGGCCTGGGTGAACTGGCGTTACAACGACGGTTACTGTGGTTGGGCGCCGCTGCCGCCCGCCGCTTATTATTCCACGGGCGTCGGCTTCACGTGGTATGGCAGTTCGGTCAGCGTCGGTTTCGGATTCGGCTTGGGATGGAATTGTTACACGTTCGTGCCATGGGGAAATTTCTACGGTTATCGGCCCTACAAGCACTGTCTCCCGAGGCACCACACGGAAACCGTTTACAAGAACTCCACGGTGATCAACAACTACGTCGTCGGGAACAACAACACGATCATCAACGGCGGCATCGCGCCGAAGAAAGTTTCGACCTACACAAAGACCGAAATCCGTCCGGTCGTGCTGCGCGACCTGGATGGCCGGAAAGGCGGCATTGCCCGGCGCGAGCAGTTGGATCGGGATGGCCGGACCTTGTCAGTGCATCGGCCACGCCTGCCGGAGGCTTCCACCCGATCGGAGATCGTGAAGTCCGGAGGTCGCCGGACGGAGCCGAAAACGCCGGCCACCACCGCCACCGCGCCGTTGCCGAAAGCCTCCGGAGTTTCCAGCGCAAACTCGATTCTCACTCCAGCCACACCGACCGCAAACACCAGGCAACCTGCGGTCCGAATGCCGGAGAGGCGTGCGCCGGCACCGACAAAGACTTTTCCCGCTCCCGCACCCGCCACACCGGCGCCAACTTCGATTGCCGGGCAGGAGCAATCGAGTCCGTCGCCAAGCCCGACCCAGGCCGCCAAGGATGGAAAGTCACGTGGCCTGGCACCGGCAAAATCAGCGCGACCGAGCGAGGTCACGATCATCGGCAAGAGCGACCGAACAGACACACGCACCACAACGCCCGCCCCGCAGGTGCCAACCCGGAATCAATCCACGCAGACAATCAGCCGGGGAACGCCGGTTCAAAAACCTCCGCCTGTAGTGTCCCAGCCACAGCCCAAACCGGCGCCCTCCGCGTCTCCCCAGAACACCGTCAGGCGTGCGCCCGAATTATCCTATAATTGGACGGCGCCGAGTGCTGCGCCATCACAACAAGCGACGCCGCAGCGGCAGGAAATCCCGCGAATCACTCGCAGCATGTCGGATCGGCCCGCCAACCGCGGCTCACAACCGGTTTACAGTTCACCCTCACCCACGCCGGCGCCGTCGGCGCCAAGCTATTCCGCTCCAGCGCCGAGTCATGTCACTCCGAAAGCTTCGCCCATGCCGGCTGCGCCCAGCTACTCGGCACCAGCGTCGTCACCGCATCGCTTCTCACCTCCGGCGTACAGTGCTCCGCCCGCCCGGTCACATCAACCGTCGCCAGCACCCGCGCCCCAGCCTTCCGCAAGACCGGCGCCAGCGCCGGCCCAACCGTCGGCCCCGGCGCAGTCGTCCTCTTCGCGCTCCGAACCGAGCAGGCGCGGTAACGGGCGTAACTGAAGCCGCTTCATTCGGGCCGATTCTGATGGAGAGGATGAAGGCCTCGAGGTTTTCTTTGCCCTCTGGCGTGATGCTGGCGCTGCTGACGCTGCCTTGCACACAATTCATCAGTCCTGCGGTCACGAACACGGTCTTCGCCACACAGTTCGAGGCGGCTGAGGGTTATGACTCCACCTACGAGTTGGTCGGCCAGAACGGCTGGCTGGGCGATGGCTCCGGCGGGAATGGCCTGGTGACGAACCTGATCGCCGGCCAGGGTCAGCAGGCTTACATCGGCTATTACCCGCCGGCGACGAACGACGACTTCCTGATTGTGTGGAAGCCCGTTGATTATTACCCATTGGCCTCCAACACACCCGTGGTGAGGTTCTCAGTGCTGATGAGTATCGTGGATTCCTCGACCACCAATTACGACGACTTTTTCTGGAGCGTCTATAACGCGCAGGGTCACCGGCTGTTCACGCTCGATTTCGACAATTATGAGCTCGCGGTCTTTTGCGCGCTGGACGACGCGAACGGATTCGTGGCCACGGGGGTGCTCTTCACCAGCGATGTGGACTACACCCTGCTCGTCACGATGAATTTCGCTTCCAATCTCTGGAGCGCGACTTTGAACGACATGCTCCTCGCCACGAACAAACCGATCTCCACCACGGGCGCAGCATTGACGCTCGGGGACGTGGATGCGGTATGGGCGGTCTATGATCCGAACGCGCCCGGTGACAATTTCATGCTCTTCGACAATTACCGAATCACGGCGGAAAGCGTTCTGCCGCCAGCGCCCCGCCTGGAGTTGCTCGCGCGCGCCGCCGGCCAGACTTCGCTGCGCTTGTGGGGCCAGGAGAATGCGCGGTACGCCATCGAGGCCACGACCAATCTCACGCAATGGACGCCGTTCAAAACGAATGTGGTGACGGGTGGTTCGTTCGACTACGTGGACACATCGTCCTCGGGATTGACCCGGCGGGCTTATCGCGCACGATTTGTCCCTTGAGGTGTATCCGGCCGGTTCGCCGGAGACTGCGCCGGTTTTGTGCTTTTGAATCCGGCGGATTTGGGCAGACTGGGCGCGTGGGCATCACACCGCGGCAATTCCTCCAGATGCAGGACCGCCTCGGCGGCAAATCGCGCCGCGTGGCCGCGCCCGCGTTTGACACCGCGCCCCGCTCCACCGCCGGCCCGGATCAAGTCATCCTCGGCCTCGACCCTTCCCTGCGTGGAACCGGCTACGGGGTCATTCGCGTGGCCCGGCCGCATCCGCTCGCCCTCGCGCATGGGACGGTCATCTGCCCGGGCACATGGACGCACTCGCGCTGCCTGGTAAAGATCGCGCAAACCCTCCGCGACGTGTTGCGTGATTTTCAACCCTCCGTGTGCGTGGTCGAAGGTCTTTTCTATGCGCAGAACCTGCAAACCGCCATCGTCATGGGCGAGGCGCGGGGCGCGGCCCTGGCCGCCATCGCGGAGGCCGGCCTGGAGATTTATGAGCTCGCGCCGCGCAAGGTGAAACAAGCCATCGTCGGCTACGGCGCGGCGCAGAAATTTGCCGTGGCGAAGATGGTGCAGCGCCTCTTGAATCTTCGCGAGCCGCCCGCCCCGGACGCCGCGGATGCGCTGGCTCTTGCGCTGGCGCATGCGCAGGAACAGGGGCGGTACAGCCTGACGCCATTGAAGCGAATCTGAATCCTGCATGCAGAAAACAGAAACCCCGAACCCTGAACCTCGAACCTTGAACCTCGAACTGAAGCCGCGCCAGTCTGGGATTCAATGTTCAAGGTTGAATGTTCAAGGTTCAATGTTCTTTCGAAACCGCCGCGCATGATCACCTTTCTCCACGGCAAACTCGTCGAGGCCTTGCCCACGCAGGTGGTCGTGGATATCCACGGTGTCGGCTACGAGGTGCTCATCCCGTTGTCCTCCTACGACAAGCTCCCGAAACCTGGACACGACGTGAAGCTGCTGACGCAATTGATCGTCCGCGAGGACGCCCACGTGCTCTACGGTTTCGCCAGCGCGGCGGAACGCGACTTGTTCCGCCTGCTGGTCACCAGCGTCAGCGGGATCGGGCCGAAGACCGCGCTCAACATTTTGAGCGGGATGAACCCCGTGGCGTTTCGCGGCGCGGTGGCCGGCGGCGACGTGAAGGCGCTTTCCCAAATCTCCGGCGTCGGCAAGAAAACTGCCGAGCGCATTGTCGTGGAACTGCGCGACAAGATCGGCGTAGCGGGCGCGTGGGAAGCGTCGAGCGCGCGACGGTCCCTCTCGCCCGCCGAACAGAAGCTCAACGATGCCGTCCTCGCCTTGATCGCGCTTGGCTTCAAACAGGTCGAGGCGCACGACACGGTCCGGGCCACCCAGGCAGCGTTGGGTGTTCAAGCCACCATCGAGGACATCGTGCGCGCGGCGCTGAGAAAAGGAGTCTGATGGCAGACGGAAGTCCAAAACCCAGCTCCGCGGCAGGCCCGGCGAACTTACAAGGTGACGGCTCAATCCAGTCGCGACGAACCGGCGCAAAGGCGGGCGTGGTCGTCCCTCGTACGCCCAACTGGCATCAGCGGTTCGGCGCCCGGCTCGTGTTTCTGCTCGTGCGCGGCGTTGCGCTGACGTTGCGCTACAGGTGTGACGACCGGTCGGGGTTCCTCAGCCGCCCACCCGCCGGCCAGGCAATTTACGCCGCCTGGCACAACCGGCTGGCGCTCTGTATGCAGCAGTATTTCGGTTACGTTCGCAAACGCAACCGGACCGCCGGCCTGGCGGCGCTGGTGAGCGCGAGCCGGGACGGGGCGTTTCTGGCGGCAATTCTCGAGGCCTTCCGCGTCCAGCCGGTGCGCGGGTCGTCCTCGCGCCGGGGCGGCCAGGCCTTGGTGGAACTCACCGGCTGGGCGGAACGCGGTTACGACCTGGCCATCACGCCCGACGGCCCGCGCGGCCCCTGTTACATCGTTCAGGACGGCGCGATCGTTCTGGCGCAAGTGACCGGGTTGCCGATCATCCCGGCGTCCTACTCTCTGGGTTGGAAACTGCGGCTCAAGAGCTGGGATCGTTTCCTGGTGCCGCTGCCATTCGGGCGCTGCGAGATGGTGTTTGGCAAACCGATCCGCGTGCCCAGCGAAACGACCGACGCGGAACGCGAGGAACTCCGGCTGCGACTGGAACGCGAACTGCGCGCCATCTCGCGGGATTGAACGGCCGGTTGGACTTGAGGTTCTCGCGTGCGTTTGCCTGCCGGCTGGGGATCGGCTTCTAACGTTCCACGCCGCTTGACTCCCACGACCTCACGCTCAACCCTCACCCTCGCCATGATTGCCCGTGTCAGCCTCGAAATCGCGCTCCGCAAGGAGTTCGATTATTTCCTGCCCGAGGACCTCGCGGGCAAGGTGGAGGTGGGCAGCCGGGTGCAGGTCCCGTTCGGCGCGCGCAAGGTGCTGGGCGTGGTCACCGCTCTGGCCGAGGAATCAGCGCACGCGAAACTCAAACCGATCGTCAAGGTGATCGGCGCGCAGTCACTGGTCACGCCCAAGGTGCTCGCGCTCGCGCGCTGGATCGCCGACTACTATTGCTGCGCGCCGGAGATCGCGCTCAAGAGCGTGCTGCCGGAGGCGGTGCGGCGCGAGGCTGCCGGCTGGCGCGAGCGGCTCTTCGTCCGCGCGTTGCCTTCGAGTGGCGAGTTTCCAAAACTTCCGAAACGCCAGCAGGAAGTCTGGAACATCATCGAGGAGCGCCGCGAGCTTTCGCTGACTGAACTGGTTGAGCTTGCCGAAACCACCGCCGGCACCGTGCGCAAGCTGGAGGACCGCGGCCTGGTGGAGATCGCGCCGCAGGTTTCCGAGCGCGATCCGTACAAGCACGAGCACATCCTGCCTTCGCAGCCGCTGCTGTTGAACGAAGCGCAGGCGAACGCCCTGGCGGCGATCACCCAGGCGATGGAGGAACGCTTTGCGTGTCGCGTGTTGCGTCAAGCAGCCTCGGATGACCAGCACCGCCCGACACCTTTCACGCAACACGCAACACGCAACACGGTTCTCCTCCACGGCGTCACCGGCTCCGGCAAGACCGAAGTCTATTTACGGGCCATCGCTCACGCGCTGGCGCAGGGCAGGGGCGCGATCGTGCTGGTGCCGGAAATCTCCCTCACGCCGCAGACCGTCGAGCGATTCAAATCGCGTTTCAGCCAGGGGCCGTTGCAAACGCTCGTGGCCGTGCTCCATTCGCACTTGAGCGCGGGTGAGCGCCACGACGAGTGGCACAAAATCCGGCAGGGCCGCGCGCGGATCGCCATCGGCGCGCGCTCGGCGGTGTTCGCGCCGGTCGAACCGCTCGGGCTGATCGTCGTTGACGAGGAGCACGAGCACACTTACAAACAGGAGGAAGCGCCGCGCTACCACGCGCGCGACGTCGCCGTCGTGCGCGGCCAGCGGGAGGGGGCGGTGGTCGTGCTCGGTTCCGCGACGCCTTCGCTCGAGAGCTACCACAACAGCCAGCAGGGCAAATACACGCTGCTCGAACTGCCCGCGCGGGTGGACAACCAGAAACTGCCGCACGTGCGCGTGGTGGACATGCGCCAGGCGGCGCGCAAGGAGAGGGGCAGCCTGATTTTTTCGCCGCAACTCAAGGAGGCGATCACCCGGCGGCTCGAACGCGGTGAACAGACCATTCTCTTCCTGAACCGGCGCGGCTACTCGACCGCGCTGCAATGCCCGTTGTGCGGCTACGTGGCCGAGTGCCCGAATTGCAGCCTCTCGCTCACCTACCATCGCCCCGAGCAACAACTGCGCTGCCACGTTTGCGCCCACGTGCAACCCGTCCCGGCCGTCTGTCCGAACGCCAAGTGCCGCAACCCGGCCATTCGCTACTCGGGACTTGGCACGCAACGGGTCGAGGACACGCTGGGGAAACTCTATCCGCAGGCGCGCGTCAAGCGCATGGACGCCGACGTGATGAAGCGCAAGGAGGATTACCGGCGCGTCCTCGGTGACTTCCGCGCGGGCAAGATAGATATCCTGGTCGGGACGCAGATGATCGCCAAGGGTTTGCATTTCCCGAACGTGACGCTCGTGGGGATCGTCCACGCCGACCTCGCGCTGCACCAACCGGATTTCCGCGCGGGCGAACGGACCTTTCAACTGCTGACGCAAGTCGCCGGTCGCGCGGGCCGGGGCGACGTGGAGGGTGAGGTGTTCGTGCAGGCGTTCACGCCGTTCCATCCGGCGATCCAACACGCGCGCCGCCACGACTTCGTTGGCTTCTACGAGCAGGAACTGGAATTCCGTCAGCAATTGAAATACCCGCCCCTCAGCCGGGTGGCGTTGCTCACGCTTAACGGGCGGAATGAGGAGAAGGTGAAGTTTTCCGCGGAGCATGTGCGGCGGGAGTTGGACAAGCTGCGCGGCGGGGAAAAGGAGAAAAGGGGAAAAGGAGAAATGGAGAGCATCGGCTCAACCGGTGGCAACTCTCCGCTGCTCCTTCTCCCCTCTGCTTCTCTTCCTGAAGCTCAGCCTGCTCACTTTCGCGACCTGGCCATCGCTGGCCCTGCCCCCGCTCCGCTGCTGCGGGCGGATTCGTTTTACCGCTACCAACTCATGCTCCGCACACGCGCGATGAGCCGCTTGAGCCTGGCCCTCGCCCGGATCACGACGGCGCTGGCGCTGCCGGAGGGCGTGACGCTGACGGTGGACATTGATCCGGTAAATCTGTCTTGAGGCGCGGTGCGTGAAACGTGAGGAGTCGCTGACGGCGCGCGGACTTTTTCACGTTTCACGCCTCACGTTTCACGACCCCATCCACGGCTTACTCCGCCCGCAGCGCATCCACCGGATCCATCCGGGCCGCGCGCCACGCGGGGAGAAATCCGGAAACCACGCCCGTCACGATGGAAACCAGCAGCGCGATGCTGACAATCGTCACGGACATCGTTGCGGGCAGGAAGCGCTGGATGATGAGCGTCACCGGCCAGGCGATGGACAAGGCGATCAGCCCGCCCAGCAGGCAAAGGCTGGCGGCTTCGATCAGGAACTGGAGCAGGATGGTGCGCCGTTTGGCGCCGATGGCCTTGCGGATGCCGATCTCGCGGGTGCGCTCGGCGACCGAGACGAACATGATGTTCATGATACCGATGCCGCCGACGAAGAGCGACAACCCGGTGATGAACAACCCCACCGCGGCGATCGTCCCGCCCACGGCGCGAAACATCTTGATGAACTGGTCCTGCTGGTTGATCGCGAAATCGTCCGGGTCGCCCGGGGCCAGGCGGCGGATGCGGCGCATGACATGGCGCAATTCCTCGCGCGAGTCTTCCAACAGGGTCACGTCCCGGACCTTTACCTGGATTTGAATGTCGGGCCGGCCAAAGAACCACGCGGTGAAGGCGCCCACCGGGACCACGACCTGGTTGTCGAGGCTGAACGCGCCCATGAAACTGCCCTGTTTGTCGAGCACACCCACGACCTCGAAGGCGCGGCTCCCCACCTTGATCTTCTGGCCGAGCGGCGTTTCCAACTTGAACAGGTTCGTGGCCACGTCCGCCCCGAGCACGCACACCGGGCGGCTGCCGTCGGCTTCGGCCGCGGTGAGAAACCGGCCCAGCGACACCGTCACTCCCGCGGTCAGCAGGTATTGGTCGGTGGTGCCGTAAACGCTGACGCTGTCCGAGCGGCGGTTCTTGAACTGGACGGGTAGCATGGTTTCCGCCACCGGCGCGACGGCCAGGGCGAAGCCGGCCTGCTTCTCCAGCATGGCGGCATGTTCCAGCGTGATCTGGCGGCGCTTCATCATCCGCAGCCAGGCGCTGTGCGATTCGGTGAACCAATCGAACCGATCCACGTACAACATGTCCGCGCCGATGGTGGCAATGCTCCGCAGAAAGGAAGTGTTCAATCCCTCGATGGCCGTGCCCATGAGGGTGACAGTGACGATGCCGATGATGATGCCCAGGGTGGTCAGCGCCGACCGCAACTTGTTGGCGCGGATGGCGGCCCAGGAAATGAGCAGGCCCTCGCGTAGTTCGGTGAAGAAGTTCATGGCGTGGCGGCGGCAGTGGCAGGCGCGGTTCCGCCGTCCTTGCGTTCATCGCTGGCGATCCGGCCATCGCGGATGCGAAGGACGCGCCGCGCGTGGCGGGCGACGTCCTCCTCGTGGGTGACGATCAGGATCGTGTGCCCCTTGCTCGCCAGGTCGCCGAACAGGGCCATGATTTCCTCGCCCGTTTTGGAATCCAGGTTGCCCGTCGGTTCGTCGGCGAGGAGGATGGACGGTTTGTTCACCAGCGCGCGGGCGACCGAGACGCGCTGGCGCTGGCCGCCCGAGAGTTCGTTCGGCTTGTGCTGGATGCGGTCGGCCAGGCCGACGTGCGTCAACGCTTCGAGCGCGATCCGGCGGCGTTCGCCGGCGGGAATGCCCGCGTAAATGAGCGGCAGTTCGACGTTGTGCAGCGCGTTGGAACGTGGCAGGAGATTGAAGGTCTGGAAGACGAACCCGATCTCGCGGTTGCGCACCTCGGCCAGCGCGTTGTCGTCCATCTCGCTCACGTTCGTGCCGTTCAATTCGTAGCGGCCGGTGGTGGGCGTGTCGAGGCAGCCGATGAGGTTCATGAGGGTGGACTTGCCCGAGCCGGACGGCCCCATGATGGCGACGTACTCGCCGCGCTGGATTTCGAGCGACACTTCACGCAGCGCGTGGATGGTCTCGGCGCCCATCTGGTAGCGGCGCGAGATGTTTTGGAAGCGGATCAGCGACACGGCTTATTTCTTCTGGCTCTTCTCGTCCTCGTGCGGCGTCATCCCCTTGCGGACCTTCTTGCCGTCCTCCAACTCGCGGTTGATCGCTTTATAGCCGCCGGAAACGACTTCCTGTCCCTCGGTCACGCCTTCGACCACTTCCCAATGGCTGTCATCGCTGATGCCGATCTTGACCGGCACCATGTTGACGTGGTCGCCATCGAGAATAAACACGACCTCGATCGGCTTTGGGGCGTCCTTGGATTTGCGCTCAGTTTTGGAGCCCTCGGAGGTGTTTGTAGTCGTGTTGGCCACATTGGTGGCGGTACTCGCGGCGGTGTTGGCTACGTTGGTATCCGCACGGTCGGTTCGATTCGTTTTGCCGGACTTGCCGCCGCCGTCTTTCTTCTCCGCGCCTTTCGGCAATCGGGTGGTGACGCTGGCGATGGGAACGGTGAGGGCGTTGGTGCGGGAACGGGTTTCAATCTCGGAGCTGATGGACATGCCGGGGCGGAAGGGTTCCTTTTCCTGCACGCGGATTTTCACCTCGAACTTGGTGGCTTCCTGGGTCGCCGCCGCGCCCATGCCGCCGCCGCTGGAAAGACCAGTGGTCCGGGAGGAGTTGGCGATCTCAGTCACGATGCCGGTGAATTTCCGGTCCTTGAAAGCGTCCACTTCCAGGCGCACCTTCTGGCCGGGGGCAATGAGGACAACGTCGCTCTCGCCAATGTCCACCCGCGCCTCCATTTCGTTCAGGTCGGCGACGACCATGATCTCCGTGCCCATGTTGAAGGAGGTGCCCAGCACGCGCTCGCCCAGTTGCGAGCGGAGGCGCGTCACCGTGCCGTCAATCGGCGCCACAATCGTCGTCTTGCTGAGATCATCCGTGGCGCGGTCCAGCGCGAACCTGGCCTGGTCGGCCGCATGCACGGCGTTTTCATAACGCAACACGGCGACTTCGTAGGCCGTCTTGAAGTCGAGGAAGACAGATTCCGAAACCAGTTTGGTTTTGAAGAGGTTTTCGTTGCGCTTGAACTCGGTTTCGGCCTTGTCGAGTTCGGCTTTGGCCACGCTCTTGCCAGCGAGGGACGACTTGTAGCCGGCCTCGGCGGAATTGCGGCTGGCCTGGTAATTGTCGGGCTTGATCTGGACGAGCAGGTCGCCTTTCTTGACGCGGTTGCCCTCCTTGACGGGCAGGGCGACGATTTCGCCGGCCACTTCCGGGCTGATGACGACCTGCACCACGGGCTGGATTTTTCCGTTGGCGACCACCAGTTCGGTCAAGTTGCGGCGGCCCACCTTCTCGGTCTGGATGGTGACAAACGGCTCGCGCTTTCCGAGAACGGCTGCGAGCGCGAGCGACACCAGCACGATGCCGATGATGCCGAAAACGATGAGCTTCTTGCGCTTCTTTGGATTGGCCATGCGATTCAATGCCTGAAGGTTGACACGCTGAACGAGAAAAATCTGGAATTCGATTCGCGCTTGCGGCGGGTCATCCGAACAGCCGCGCCAGCACGGTCGAGATCGAAATCACGACGAACGACCAAACGAACCAGAATCCGCAGACCACCAGGCCGGCACGGACGAATGGCACACCCGCCAACCGCGCCACGCCCACGGCCATGACCGCCAGTTGCCAGAAGTCGAACAAGTTCAATGCCGCCAACAGCAGGTGGGCAGGATTCTTCGGATCGAACTCACCAACCACCAGCGCAAGGCTCGGAGACGAAGCCGGATTGCTGAAGTTGACCTTGAGCAGCAGCGTCACGATTGTGCCCAGCACGCCGATCATGCCAGCCAGCCCCGCAACCTCCGTCGCCTTGAGGTAGCCGAACCGGGATCTCAACAGCCAGCGTCCCAGAAGCCAGAGCACCAAAGCCCACAAGAACACGCGGGCGAAACTCAAAAAAACCGCGCCGGCGGCTCCCATGATCTTTGTCAAGGTCGGGTTGGTGAATTTCTCGGCCATCGCTCTCTGCTGGTCGGCCTGTTGCTGGGTAATCGTTCCTGCCTTGACCAGTTTCTCCAGCCGTTTCTCGATGGCCTGGTCCTGTTGCTCGCGAATCTTTTGCTGGATGGCCGGCTGTGAGAGCACGATGACAACCGAAATCAAGCCCACCACGCTGCCGAGAATCGCAGGCACAAGCCAATTCGCTGCCACATGAGCCGAGGTCCTGACTTCGTCAAAGACTTCGACCGGTGTCGCAAACACATTTAGCAGGCGGGCGGCCAACGACGTGGCCGGCGCCTGCGGCCCGGGTGCCGGAGCGGGGGACGGGGCGTCCATGAGTGGCGGAGGCTCATTCATCGTCGGATCGGTGTGCAAGTTGTCGAACGCTTCGGAGGATGTCCCGTTGGCTGTTGGTTGTCCAGCGGCAACCGCCAGCCACAGATTGAGTCGTCTCCGTGCGATGGACATTCCCGCGCCAGCCATTATGCTCCGCGCCGCGTTTATGGCGAAGCCCGAATGGATCACGAACCAAACCCCGGCGGAACTCGGCTACTCCATGCCGGCGGAATGGGAACCGCACGAAGCCACCTGGCTCGGCTGGCCGCATAACGCCTCGGACTGGCCCGACAAGCTCGACACCATCCGCTGGGTGTACGGCGAGATGGTGCGAAAGATTTCGCCCGGCGAATGGGTGCGCATCCTCGTTCGTCACGAGGCCGAGCGGAAGCTCGCCTCGGACTATCTCAAGCGCGCGGGCTGTGACCTGAAGCGCCTGCAATTTGTGACGCAGCCGACGGATCGTGGCTGGACGCGGGATAGCGGGCCGATTTTCGTCAGGCGGCAGTTACCCTCACCCCTGACCCCTCTCCCATCCGATGGGAGAGGGGAAAAGCAACGTGCGCGCGTCGGAAAATCCAGGAGCGTCCGCAACGCCGACCGACTGACCAGGATTCTCCCTCTCCCCGGGGGAGAGGGCTGGGGTGAGGGCGAGCATGCACACACTGAAACCGCCATCGTGCACTTTCATTTCAACGCGTGGGCGAAGTACCCGGACTGGCGAAAGGACACCCGCGTGCCCGAAACCGCCGCGCGGCTGCTCGACAAACCGATCTTCGACGCGCGTATCAACAACCGGCCCTTCATCCTCGAAGGCGGTGGCATCGAAGTGAACGGCCGCGGCACGTTGCTGACGACCGAGGAGTGTTACCTGCATCCGAAGATTCAGGTGCGGAATCCGGGCCTCATCCGCGCGCAATACGAGGAGCAGTTCCAGAAATATCTTGGCGTGCGCAACGTGCTCTGGCTTGGCAACGGCCCGGTGGGCGACGACACGCACGGGCACATTGACGACATCGCGCGCTTTGTGAATCCCCGCACGCTCGTGTTGATCCGCGAGTCGAATCCGCGCGATGTCAATTACCGCGCGCTTGAAGAGAACTGGGAGCGCGTGTCCGGCCTGCGCCTCGAAGACGGCACGAAGCCCGAGGTCGTGCCGCTGCCCATGCCCGCTCCGATCCACTACGGACGCTGGCGTCTGCCGGCCAGCTACGCCAATTTCTACATCGCCAACGCCTGTGTCATTGTGCCGACGTTCAACGATGCGAACGACCGCGTGGCGCTCGGCACGTTGGGCGAACTGTTCACGGATCGCCCGGTGGTCGGCATTCACGCGGTGGACCTGGTGCTGGGTTTCGGCGCGCTGCATTGCCTGACCCAGCAACAGCCCGCCTGACGGCGCTGAGATTTTTAATGCGCGCGCTTGCGTTGGCAGGGCGCGCAGTCTATTTAGTTGAGCGTGCCGGTGCGACTGTTCATCCCGGTCGCCGTGCCGGCGCGCAAAGCGCGTGCAACAACCGCCATGAGCAGCACAAAAAAGAAAATCAACGTCCTGTTGGTGGATGACCATCCCATCGTCCGCAAGGGCCTCATGCTTTGCCTCAACAACCAGCCGAACCTCAAAGTCGTGGGCGAAGCGGCCAACGGCACCGAGGCCCTTGTGAAAGTCAAGGAACTCGGCCCCGACGTGGTGCTCATGGACATTTACATGCCCGGCATGGACGGACTGGCCGTGACCGAAGCGCTTCGCAAAGAGTCGCCGCAGACCAAGGTCTTGATTCTTTCGGTGGACAGCCAGCGCGACCACGTCATGCGCATCCTCAAGGCGGGCGCGCGCGGTTACGTCCTCAAGGACACGCCGCCCGAGGTACTGGTGCGCGCCATCGAGACGGTCCACGCCGGCGAGGCCTTCTTCAGCCCGGCCGTCGCCCGCATCGCCCTCAACCAGTATGTCCGCGAATCCGACCCGGGCGATCCCATGTCGCGAATCAGCGGACGCGAGCGCGAAGTCCTCACGCTCATCGCCGAGGGCTTCAGCAACAAGGAAATCGCCAGCCAGCTCAACATCGGCGTCCGTACCGTCGAGACCCACCGCGAGCGGATCATGGACAAGCTGGACATCCACAGCGTCGCGGGCCTGACGAAGTTCGCGATTGCCCATGACATGACTTCGGTTGACGGCAAGCGTGGCCGGTAATCCGCCCCGCGGCGCGCTTCATTTCGTTCTCGTCCTCGTCCTCGATTTTTTCCGCCAAAGCTTTCGAGGACGAGGACAAGGATAAAGACGCACCGCGCCATCGAGCTTTCCACACGGGCGTTTCCCGCGTTGCTCTTGCCCCGCCGAAAACCGCTTGGCAGAGTGACCCGCCATGCGCGAGAAATTCCGGGCCTGGGCGGAAACGCTCGAAACCTTCGTCCTCGAAGTCATTTTCGAGGAGCGGCGTGACTTCAAGGCATCGCTCATGCGCGGGTTTCTGCTCGGCGGCTCGAAAGTTTTCGCTGTGCTCGTCAAACTCCGTCGCTGGCTCTACAACGCGCGCATCCTGCGCGACTCGACCCTCGGCGTGCAGGTCATCGCCATCGGCAACCTCACCGTCGGCGGCACCGGCAAGACCCCCGTCGTCGAAAAGTTCGCGCGCGAGTTGCGCAACCAGGGCCGCAACGTCGCCATCCTCTCGCGCGGCTACCGTTCCAAGCCGCAGCCCTTTCACCAGTGGCTGGTCAACAAGCTGTTGTTTCGCGAGGACGCCACGCCGCCGCGCGTCGTTTCCAACGGCCGGTCCCTGCTGCTGGATTCCGAGATGGCCGGCGACGAACCCTACATGCTGGCGTCCAACCTCAAGGACGTCGTGGTGCTGGTGGACAAGAACCGCGTCAAGAGCGGGCGTTACGCGATCGAAGAGTTTGGGTGCGACACCTTGCTGCTGGATGACGGTTTCCAGTATTGGGACCTGCGGGGACGCCGTCACGACGTGGTGCTCGTGGACCGCCAGCAGCCGTTCGGCAACGAATATCTGCTGCCCCGCGGCACGCTCCGCGAACCGCCCTCTCATCTCGCCCGGGCCAACACCATTTTCATCACGAAGAGTGACGGCCAGACCGACGCCCTGCGCCAGCGCATCGCCCGGCTCAATCCGCACGCCGCGATCATTGAATGCGTCCATAGCCCGCTTTATCTGGAGGACGTGTTCACTGGCGAGCGGCAGAAGCTCGAGTTGTTGCGGGGCCATCGCGTCGCCGCGCTCAGCGGCATCGCCCAGCCGGAGAGCTTCGAGCAGAGCCTCATCCAGATCGGCGCGGAACTGGTCTATGCCAAACGCTTCGCCGATCACCACCGCTTCACCCAGCAGGAGATCATCAACGTCATCAACCGCAGCAAGAAGCGCCAGGCCGGGTTCATCGTCACCACGCAAAAGGACGCCGTGCGCTTCCCAAAACTCGACCGCCGCGACCTGCCGTTCTACTTCATGCGCGTGGAAATCCGGATCGTCAGCGGCGCGAACGATTTCGACGATTGCGTGCGCAAGATTTGTTTTCGCTGATCATGGAAACCTTGCTCTACGTGTTGGCGCGGGCGCTGGTGGCAACGCTCCAGGTTTTGCCGCTGCGCTGGGTGGCCCGGCTGGGCCGGGCCGGCGGCGGGCTGGCTTACTGGCTGGACGCGCGCCACCGCCGCGTCGCGTTGCGCAATCTGGCTCTCTGTTTCGGTGCCGAAAAATCCGGAGCGGAGATCCAGGCCCTGGCGCGGGAGAACTTCCGCCGGCTGGGTGAGAATTACGCCTGTGCCGTCAAAACGGCCGGCATGTCACCCGGGGAAATGCGCCCGCACTTTGAATTCGTCGGCGCGGGAAAAATATTGCCGCACCAACCCGATCGGGACCCGCAGAGCCGGGTCGTGGCCATCGGGCATTTCGGCAATTTTGAACTCTACGCCCGCTTTGGGCAATTCGTGCCGGTTTTCAAGTGCGCCACCACCTATCGCGGTTTGCGTCAACCCTCGCTCAACCGCCTCATGCAGGAATTGCGCGCACGGTCGGGCTGCCGGTTCTTCGAGCGACGCACGGAGGCGGCTGCGTTGAAAGCCTGCATGACCAGCACCGGATTGCTCCTCGGCTTGCTGGCCGACCAACGCGCGGCGGGCGGGATGCGGCTGCCCTTTCTCGGACATGAGTGCTCGACCTCAACCGCACCGGCTCTTTTTGCGCTGCGTTACCGGTGCCCGTTGCACACGGCGATCTGCTACCGCGTTGCGCCGGCCCGCTGGCGGATCGAGGTGGGCGAGGAAATCCCGACGCGCCGGAACGATCAGCCGCGCTCCCCGAGGGAAATCATGACCGACATAAACCGCGCCTTTGAAACAGCTGTGCGCCGCGATCCGGCCAACTGGTTTTGGGTGCATGACCGGTGGAAGTCGCCCAAGTCCGGAGTCCGGAGTCCGGAATCCCAGGCGGAAGTATCGCCGGTCGCCGCATGAACTCCCAAACCTTGGCGGCCAATCGCCACCCCCGCCGCATCTTGGTGCGCGGGGTGAACTGGCTGGGCGACGCGGTGATGACCACGCCGGCGCTGATGCGTTTGCGCGAGAAATTTCCGGCGGCCCACGTTGCGCTGCTAACACCGGAAGGATTGCGGGACCTGTGGCGGCACCACCCGGCGGTGAACGAGACGATTGCAGTCCGAGAGGAGGAAGGCGTTCTTGCCGTCAGCCGCAAACTGCGCGCCGGAAACTTCGACGTCGCGCTGGTGCTGCCGAATTCGCCCCGCGCGGCGCTGGAAATGTGGCTTGCGAAAATCCCGTGCCGGATCGGCCATGCGCGAAGTTGGAGAAACCTGTTCCTAACTCTTGCGCTGCCCTACCGTCCGGGCCACCGCCGGATGCGAAAGCGTTCGACGGCTGAGATCAGGCGGCTCATCGCGGCCTCCCCTGGCACCGCCTCTGACGCAAGCCCGAAACTCCAGGACTGGGCGTCTCATCAACTCCACGAGTATTTGCACCTGGCCGCTGCGCTGGGCGCCAAGCCGGAACCGTTGCCGCCACAGTTGTTCGTCTCCGCCGACGAGGTCGAAGTCGCAGACGGCAAGTTTGGTTTGGCCGGCGCGACGCGACCCATCTTCGGGTTGAATCCCGGCGCGGAATATGGCCCCGCCAAACGCTGGCCCGCCGGGAGTTTCATCGCCGCCGCGCGGCAGATTCAAGAGCGGACGGGTTGTCGCTGGGTGATCCTCGGAGGCAAGGGCGACGCCGAACTGGCATCGGGCATTGCCGCCGGAGTTGCGGCCCACTCGCCATCCCTCATCTCCTGCGTGAATCTCGCGGGCCGGACCTCGCTGCGCGAACTCATGGCCGTGCTCAAACTCTGCCGCGTCCTGTTGACCAACGACACCGGGCCGATGCACGTCGCCGCCGCGCTCGGCACGCCGGTGGTCGTTCCCTTCGGGAGCACCTCGCCGGAACTGACCGGACCTGGCCTGCCGGGCGACGCGCGCCATCGGCTGTTGAAATCCGCCGCGCCCTGCGCGCCATGTTTTCTCCGCGAGTGTCCGATTGATTTCCGCTGCATGACCGGCATCGCCGTTAAGCGCGTGGTGGAGGCGGTGATCTCGGTGGTCGGGCAAGAAATGGGCGGCGGTCGGTGACGGACAAACACCAAACGCCAAACTCCAAACTCCAAAAAACCTCCCAACACCAACATTCAAAAATCGGCAGCCCCGCTGGCCTTGTTTGGTTGTGACTTTGGGCTGGTTTGGAGTTTGGTGTTTGGATTTTGGAGTTTCGCACCGGCGTTTTGCGCTGGCTTGCTTTCACCCGGCCCCTGCCGGATACTGCGACCGTGGAACCCACAGTCACCCAATTGACCGACAAGCTGGTGGCCTCCTACGCCCAGTTCGGCGGCATCAACCATCTCGACGGAAAAAACCTGCCGTCGAAACGCGCCATCACGGCGATTGCTGAAGACCTGTTGCGCCTGTTGTTTCCCGGATTCTTTGACGACAAGCTGATCCATTCCTCCGAGGTGAAGGTGGAGACGGCCTCGTTGCTCGACGCCGTGCTCGGCGCGCTCGAAGATGAACTCACCAAGAGCCTCGAATACAATCCGCCGCCTGAATACCCGAAGAAAAACCTGCGCCGCCTCTCGCGCCATCTGACGCTCGAATTTCTCGGCAGCCTCCCGCGCGTCCGCGAATTGCTCCAGACCGACATGGAAGCAGCCTACAACGGGGATCCCGCCGCGCTCAGCAAGGAGGAGGTCATCGTCGCCTATCCGTTCGTCGAAGCCATCGCGGTCCAACGGCTCGCCCACGAGTTGTATCTGAAAAAGGTGCCGCTCATTCCGCGTATCATGACCGAGTGGGCGCATGGCCGCACCGGGATGGACCTGCACCCCGGCGCGCAAATCGGCACGCACTTTTTCGTGGACCATTGCACCGGCACGGTCATCGGCGAAACGAGCATTCTCGGCAGCCACGTGAAGATGTATCAAGGCGTCGGCCTCGTGGCGCGGTCCCTCGCCGCGGGCCAGCAATTGCGCGGACACAAACGCCACCCCACCCTGGAGGATCGCGTCACGATTTACGCCGGCGCGACGATCATGGGCGGCGACACGGTGGTGGGCGAAGGCAGCACGATTGGCGCAAACGTCTTTCTCACGACCAGCGTCCCGCCCCATTCCCTCGTGGTGCAGGAGGATGCCAACGTGAAGGTGATGAGCAAGAAGGACCGCGAGAAGAAACGGGACGAGTTCCAAATCTGATCGCGCCTCCTGAATCTGCCATGAATTGACGCGGAATTCGTGCTTGCCACGGCTTTATCGGCGGTTATGTTCCCCGCCCTTGAATTTGAGACAGGACATTTATGGCACGCATTTGTGAATTGACCGGTCGCGGCCCGCGCAAGGGCAGCATCATCTGGCGCAGTGGCAAACCGAAGAAACAGGGCGGCATCGGCACGCACATCACCGCCATCACCAAGCGCCGCTTCCTTCCGAATCTCCAGCGCGTGAAGGCTGTTGTGAACGGCGAGGTTCGCTACATTCGCGTCTCGACGCGCGCCCTCAAGCAGGGTCTGGTGGTGAAGGCGCCAAAACGCACCTGGAAGAAACCCGAAGCCGCGGCGGCCTGAGCAACCGGCGCAATTCGACAATTCCGCACGAGGACGGTGCGAAACCACCGTCCTCTTTTGTTTGGTCCCTGGCAAATCATCGGGCAGCGCAGCGGCGATCCGACGGCGGAAACGGCGTCGAACGTTGCGCGAGCGTTTGAAGTGCGCATGGCTTAAGCACCGCTTTGAGAGCGACAACAATCACCGCGTCGCCGTCGAAATGTACTCCAGCAGATCCGCCATGCCTTGCGGAGTGAGGCTGGCTTCGAGGTTCTCGGGCATCACCGATTGGCCCTGGCTTTTCATCGAAGTGATGTTGGCGCGGGGGATCACGGTTTCCTTCCCGTAAGCCTGTAGCAGCGTCACGCTACCGCCGGTTTCGTTCACCACCAACCCGAGCAGGCTTTCGTCGTCCCGCGTTTCTATGGTGTAACCGGTGAATTCCGGACGCACCTCGGCGTTCGGGTCAATGATGTTGGCCAGCAGCTTTTCCTTCCCGGCGCTTTTCACGGTGATCAAGTCCGGGCCGAGCGCGAAGCCTTCACCGCCAAGACGATGGCAGGAAATGCAGCGCTCCTCGTAAATCTTCTTTCCCGCGGGTGCGTCGCCCTTGAGGTTGAGAGCCGGGAGAAACCCACGAACCGCCTCCAGCCGCGTGCCGGCCGACGGAGCGGCCAGGACGCGGGCCGCAAGCCGCCGCACCGACGCATCGCGATAGTCGCGCAGGAATTTCGTCTGCGTGGAATCCAGCGCGCCCGCCCGAATGGCGCCGGCTTCGATGGCGCGCAACAAGGCAATCGCCCGGTCGGGCCGTGCGAGCAACACGGGAATCGCCTCCGCGCGCAACCGCGGCGTGAGCGCGTTCCAGCGCCCGGTGAGTTCGGCGCCCAGATGCGGCTCGTTGAAGCGCGCCAGCGTCGAGAGCGCGGCGAGTTGCACGGCGGGCGGTTTGTCCTGCGCCAAGCCGCCGAGCAGCAACCGGCCGCACTCGCCGTAAGGCACGTGCGCCAACAACTGGATCGCCGCCACACGTTGCGCCTCGGGCACGGCGTTGTCGCCGGCCATCGCAAGGGCCCGCGCCAGCACGTTCGTTGCGCCGCCGCCCAGATTGGCCAATGACTGTTTCGCGCGCTGCAGGCCGTCGCCAAGGGCGGCAGTCATCGCGAACAGCAAGGCAGGATCGTCCACCTGATCGAGAAACCGAAACACTGCGGCGATCTCCTCACGGCGCGCCTTGGCACCGACCAGGCCCGCCAGTCGCCGCAGAAAATCCTGGCCACTCTTCAACTCGCGAAACGCCCGGTCCGCCGACAGCTCGACGAACAACTCCCCCGCAGCCTCGGACACCGACGACAGAATCGCCGCCTGGGTCCACGCGCTGTCCACGTCATGCCGGGCGATCGCCGCCAGCGGCGCGATCTTCGCGTTGCCGTTCACTTCACCGAGAGCGAACGCGAGTTGGTATCGCACGTGAATGTCCGGGTCGGCGGCCATCAATTGCAGCCGCGCCCAAAGCCGCGGCGGCGCGCCGTCCGGTGTGAACAGTTTCTCGGCGAGCTTGATTCCCTGCTCGCGCAAAGCCGCATCAGTGTCGTTCAAGGCCGTCAGCACCATGTCCTCCTTCAATGCGCCAAGCCCGTCGAGCGCATTGAGCGCGTGAAGCCGGGCGGCTGGCGATTTCGAGTTCCGCTGCAACTTCGCGAGCAGCGGGACTGCGGCCTTGTCCTGCCGCTCGAAGAGCAGCCGCGAGGCGGTTTCGCGATGCCAGGCGTTCTTGTGTTCCAGTGTGGCGACGAGCTGGGCGGTCGTGGCCCGGCCCAACTGCGGCGGCTTGCGGAATCTGTAGCCGTCCGGTGCGATGCGCCAGATGCGCCCGCGATCATTGCCGGAATTGAGATCGAGAAGTCTCTTGATCGTCTCGGGCAGCGACCAGGGGTGCTCGATGATTTCGCGGTACATGTCGCAGACGTAAAGACAGCCATCGGGCGCGTTGGCCAGTTGCACCGGGCGAAACCACAGATCGGTCGAGGTGAGGAACTCAACCTTCTGCTCGTCGGGTGGCCGCTCGGCGATCAAGCCCACGCCGTTCGGGCGGATTTTTTTCCGGTGAATCAGATTGCTGCCCACGTCGCAGATGAACGCGTCGCCGACAAATTCCTCCGGCCAGGCGTCGCCGCGATAGATCGTGATGCCGGTCGCGGAGGTGAAGTAGCCGGAAGCGCGTCCGCCGCCCTCGATGATTCCGGCCACGACGCCCGAGACGCGCCACTTGGTGCGGATGACGCGCCAGCCTTCCTCGGGGCTGGTGCGATAAACCTCCGCCGCCGGGCCGTCCACGGGAATGTCCACCAGCGCGGGCGGGAGGTTGTGGAAAAGGTCGCGCGCCCCGTAGCGGGCCTCGTGCATGAAGGCCTGGAGGTGGTGCGAGTTGCTGCAAACGAACCGGCGCCCGCGGTTGTCGAAGCCCATGCCATACTGGCCCCCGCCGTGCTCCGGCCAGAGGACCAGGCTGCGCGGGTCAAAACAAAAGTCGCGCCCACGGACGTCCAGCGCATCGTCGTCGCCTTCCTCCGGGCGCTTGATCATCCCGCCGTTGCCGGCGGTCTGGCCGTGGACGCGGTTGTCCGGCCCCCAACGCAGACAGTTGACCAGCGCCTGCACGTTGAGTTTGTCGCCCTTGCCCGCGCCGAAGCCGGTGTAGATCACCCTGCGCACGTCCGCCTTGCCGTCGCCATCGGTGTCCTTGAAGTAAAGCACGTCCGGCGAGGCGGCGACGAAGACGCCTCCGCCGTAACACAACACGCCCGTTGGCCACGGCAGGTCTTCCGCGTAAACCGACATCGTGTCGAACGTGCCGTCGCCGTTGGTGTCGGTCAGCATCCGGACCTGTCCGAGGTGCGGCGACACGTCCCGCAGTTCGGAATAATCGCGCATCTCGACGGTGAACATCCGTCCGTTTTCGTCGAAGGAAATTTCGATCGGGTCCACTGTCAACGGCTCGGAGGCGGCCAGTTCGAGGTGGAAACCTTTCTTGATCTGAAATGTCTTGAGAGCGTTCGTCGTTTCGACCGGTGGCACGCGGGGCAGGTCTTCGGGCTTGAGTTCCGGCGCGGCGGCAAAGGCCGCCAGCGCGCAGAACATAAGCACCAGCCACGACACCATGAACGCCGATTTCATGAATCTCTTGCGGACGTATTCAGGCAGCAAAGACTGCCAGCGCAAGAGATTTCTCATTCCGGAGGAGCGCCGCGGCCGCGAAGATTTGCAATTTGAAACTCTCGTCGCGTTCCGCACAATCCGCTCCGTGAACCAGTCCATGTCCCGCCGCGAATTCCTCGCGGTGTCCGGCCTCGCCCTCGCCGGCGCCGCGCTCCACGGTTGCGCCACGGCGGATTCAGTTCCACACGATGAACCGATCATTGACATCCACCAGCACGTCAACTATTCGGGCCGGCCGGATGACGTGCTGATCGCCCACCAGCGCGCGATGGGGATCACGACGACGATCCTGTTGCCCGCCGGCCGCCCGTTGAACACGGCCTCCACGCACAACGGCAACTCCAACGGCCTCGCCGCCAAATGCGCAGGCAATGAGGCGTGTTACGAGATCGCCAAGGCGCATCCGAAAGAATTTCGGTTTGCCGCCAACGAGGTGCCGGACATTGAGGGCGCGGCGGCCGAGATCGAAAGCTATTTGAAGCTCGGCGCGGTGATGATCGCCGAGCAGAAGTTCGGCGTGGAATGTGATTCGGCGGCGATGCAGAGGATTTACCAGCTCGCGCAGGCTTACCGCGTGCCGGTGCTCATGCACTGGCAGGTCCAGACCTACAACCTCGGCTTCGAGCGCTTTTACAAGATGCTCGAAAAATATCCGCGCGTGAACTTCATCGGCCACGCGCAAACGTGGTGGGCGAACGTGGACAAGAATAACAAAGACGACGCGAAGAAACTTTATCCCAAAGGCCCGATCACACCCGGCGGCCTGACCGAGCGATACCTCAGCGACTACCCGAACATGTTCGGCGACCTCTCCGCCGGCTCCGGCCTGAACGCCCTGACCCGCGACGAAACTTTCACGTCGGGATTTTTCCAGCGGCATCAGGACAAATTGCTCTACGGCAGCGATTGCAACGACCACGACGGCTTCGGCGAAAAATGCCAGGGCGCGAAAACCATCGCCGCGGTGCGCCGCTTCGCGCCGGGCAAGCAGATCGAGCGGAAGCTGGTGTTCGGGAATGCGAAGAAGCTCCTCAGGGTGTAACCGGAGATACCGCGCTTGCCTTCATCTGAAGGATTTGACTAGCGCAAGGGTAATCTCCCCAATCGCAAACACCAACGAGAACATGAAAAGGAAGAACACGTTGCGTCTTCCCTTCATCTCCCAGATGACATAACCACAAGCCGCAGAAACCATGGTGAGTGCGATAACGGAGTCTGCCAACAGTCGCGCACTTTCGACAGACGCATGGCGGTTCAAAGAGTCGCTCGCGATAATCGCAAAAGACGCTGCCAACAGCACGTAACTGATCTTTCTGAACCGACTCTCTGAATTCGCGACCGTGTCAGCGCGCTGAGGCGGGGGGCGTTCCTTGCTGGGTGTAGTTGGTGGAAGCTTGGGCTGGGAAAGCTCAGAAGCAGGGCGGCTAGAATGAGGTTCGTCAGCATTCGGCATCCTTGAGGCCTGATTGGACTCTGGGCACGGCTCAATCCATTCTCCACAAAAACGGCACTTAATCGCAGCGACTTTGATTCGTTCCTTGCAGAACGGGCAAGTCTTGAATTGATCATTTTTCATTTCTGCCGATTACCAAAACTGCTCCCGTTTGCCGCTGTTATCTCGAGTTTGATGCGGCGGTGCGGGAGAGGCGGCGCAGGCGGGTATTGTAGATTAGCTGGCCGGCGCCGTTTCTCAACTTTGCTTGTTTCGTCGTCTCGTGGAGTAGTGACGATCCGGGTTCTCGTCGTTTGCTCCGCCGAATCTGGCAAAAAGTTTTCGCGTTATCTCGTGGTCCGCGTCAGCCAAGTGCTCCGCTTGCTTGCGAATTGCATCTGAAATTCGTAGCGCCTCATACAGCTCACTGATCATCCTGTGGAGGCGTTGCACGATTTCTGACTCCTGCTGCTTCGTCATGTCGCAGAAATCCTGCTCTAGTAGAAAACTGTGAGCTAGCTCGTTCCTGTGCTCGCACGCGCGGGCGAATGTCTTCCAAGCACTGGCGCCTTTCACCGTGTTGGTCCCCCTCAGCTTCTCGATGATGAGACCGCACGTCGCCTTATCAATAAACGCATCGGTGTCCTTAAAGCGCTTCATCTGGTGCTCTTCGAGTTCGATCGGTTCGCCCCACCCGTGATAGTTTGCGACGTAAAGAACTGCCCTCAAATTGAGTTCCAACTGCTGGCCAAGGTGCATTCCCGCGGTGTAAGCGTAGCAAACCTCGCGGCTCGGTAGGCAGGGTTCTTTTCGATTCTTCATCTTTGTGC
>Ga0247727_10004795_pt1 | contig 28233 bp, 28 predicted proteins | sample WisWelCaveWW1625_FD_202498 | JGI IMG/M metagenome (GOLD analysis project Ga0247727, IMG submission 202498) | Biofilm microbial communities from Wishing Well Cave, Virginia, United States - WW16-25 | ecosystem: Environmental > Aquatic > Deep subsurface > Groundwater > Cave microbial mat | place...
GGCGGGAGAAGCGCTTCGACCTGATCCTGAACCTGTACTCGTTTGCGAAAAATGAACGGCTGCGGCTGAAAGTCCACGCCGGCGAAGGGGAGCCGGTGTCCAGCGTGAGCAGCGTCTGGCCCGTCGCGAACTGGCTGGAGCGCGAGTGCTTCGATATGTTCGGCATCCGGTTCGAAGGACATCCCAGCCTGACGCGCATCCTCCTGCCGGAAGAATGGCAGGGCCATCCGCTGCGCAAGGACTACGACATCCTGACGCAGGATACGGCGTGGGTGAAGGAGAACCTGGGAATCGAGAGCGGGCAGTGAAGAAAATGAAATGGGAAAAAGGAAAAAGGAAGGATTGAAGAGGGAACAAGAACAGGCAAGACGGGAAGAGGCGGAGCGGCGTTGAGCGACTGGGGGACAATCGGGAGCGGGGCGGGCGTGGAGACGACCGTGCTTGGCGCGGACGAGATCCTCATCAATATGGGCCCGCAGCACCCCTCGACGCACGGCGTGCTGCGCGTCAAGCTCAAGCTGGACGGCGAAAAAATCGTCAGCTCGGAATGCATCATCGGCTACCTGCACCGCGGCGTAGAGAAAATCGCCGAATACCGCACCTACCAGCAGTTTGCACCCTATGTGGACCGCATGGACTACGTGGCCGCGGTGAGCAACGGTCTGGGCTACTGCGAGGCTGTCGAGAAGCTGCTGGGCGCGGAAGCGCCGCCGCGCGCCAAAGTGGTGCGCACCATCCTGACGGAATTGCAGCGCATCGCCAGCCACCTGCTCTGGCTGGGCACGCATGCGCTCGATATCGGCGCGCTGACCCCGCTCTTTTATTGCTTCCGCGAGCGCGAAGAAATCCTGAAAATTTTCGAAAAGTACTGCGGCGCGCGGCTCACCACGCATGCCTTCCGCATCGGCGGCTTGCAGTACGAGACCTACGACGGCTTCGAGCAGGACGTGACCCGCTTCTGCAAGGACTTTGGCGGGAAGGTGGACGAGTACGAACAGCTCCTGACGGGAAACCGCATCTGGCTGGAGCGCACCAAAGGGATCGGCGTGCTGACTGCGGAGCAGGCCATCGCCATCGGGGCGACGGGTCCGGTGCTGCGGGGCAGCGGGGTGAAATGGGATATCCGCAAAGCGATGCCCTATGCCGCCTACGCCCAGTTCGAATTCGATATCCCGGTGGGGAAGAGGGGCGACACTTTCGACCGGTATATGGTGCGGATGGAAGAGATGAGGCAGTCGCGGCGTATCTGTATGCAGGCTGTGGAGCAGATTCCCGCCGGGCCCATCCTGGGCAAAGTCGGGAAGGTGCTGAAGCCCGCGCCGGGCGAGGTGTACCACTCGATCGAGGCGCCCAAGGGCGAGCTGGGCTACTACGTGGTGAGCGACGGCACGGTGCAGCCCTACCGCGTGCGCATCCGGCCGCCTTCATTTATCAACCTCCAGGCCTTCGACCAGATGGCGCGAGGGCACCTGGTAGCCGACGTGGTGGCCATCATCGGGACGCTGGACATTGTTCTCGGAGAGGTGGATCGCTAGGGGAAAAGATTTTTCACCAATGATTGACTTGCTCATTCGATTCTTCGCTCCGCACCTGGTGCCGCTGATTATCGTACTGGTGGTGGTGCTGGTGCTGCCTCTGCTGGCGGGATACGTGGTGCTGCTGGAGCGCAAGGTGATGGCCGATATCCAGGCGCGGCTGGGGCCGATGCGCGTGGGGCCCCACGGCCTGCTCCAGCCGATCGCCGACGCGGTCAAGCTGCTGCTGAAGGAAGACATCATCCCGGAAAATGCAGACCGCTTTCTCTTCTGGATTGCGCCGCTGATTTCGGTGACCGCGGCGATGGTCGCCTTCGCGGGGCTGACGTTTGCGCCCGGCAAATACGAATTCTTCGGCCACCTGAATACCGTCGCCGTGGCCGACTTGAACATCGGCATCCTGTTCATCGTGGCCGTCAGCTCCATGGGGATTTTCGGCATCGTGCTGGGGGGATGGGCGTCCAACAGCCACTACTCGCTGCTCGGGGCGCTGCGCAGCTCGGCGCAGATGGTCAGCTACGAAACCGCGGCGGGAATGGCACTCATCAGTGGCCTGCTGCTGGCAGGGTCGCTCTCGACGCGCGCTATTGTCGAGAAGCAGGCTGCGGAGGGCGTGTGGTACGTCTTCTTTGCTCCGCTGGCTTTTTTCATCTACATGGTGGCCAGCATCGCGGAGACCAACCGCGCGCCGTTCGACCTGCCCGAGGCGGAATCGGAGCTGGTGGCGGGCTATATGACCGAGTTCAGCGGGTTCCGCTGGGCGCTGTACTTCCTGGCGGAATACTGCAACATGATTGTGGTCGCCGGCATCGCCACGACGGTGTTCCTGGGCGGCTGGCTGCGGCCCTTTGAAGGCACGCGCGAGGCGGATTTTCTCGATTTGGCGCCCACAGTAATCTTCCTGGGGTTCGCGGGCTACTGCCTGTGGCGCGTGCCGCGGCAATTTGAAAAAATTCACAAAATTGTCCTGTCTATCTTCGCCGGGCTGTGCTTTGTCATTGCCGCTGCGCTGGCCCTGCCGGTCACCGTGCAGCCGGCCTGGAAGCCCGTGCTGCACGGCGTGTTCTGGTTCCTGGCCAAGGTGGTCGCCTACCTCTACGCGTTTATGTGGTTCCGCTTCACGTTCCCGCGCTACCGGTTCGACCAGCTGATGCGGCTCGGGTGGCAGTGGATGATCCCGGTCTCGATCGTTCACGTGATGATGCTGGGCCTGGCGCTGGTGCTGCAACGCCCGCCGCAGCAGGGCGGACTGGGCTGGGCGTGGTGGCAGGGAATGCTGGTCTCGACAGGCGGCACGCTGCTGGTGGCCGCGTGGCTGGGTGCGCTCGGGGAACGCCGTACGCAAAGAATCGCGGAGAGCGGCGTATGACGCTCAATACCTTTATCTTCTATTTTTTCTCCGCGCTGGCGGTGATTTCTGCGCTGCTGATGATTACCCGGCGCAACGTGGTGCACAGCGCGATTTTCCTGATTACCGCGCTGCTGGCCACGGCGGGAATTTTCCTCCAGCTGCGCGCCGAGTTCCTGTTTGCGGTGCAAATCATCCTGTATGTCGGCGGGATCATGGTGCTGTTCCTGTTCGTGATCATGCTGGTCAACCTGGACGTGGCTGTGCGTCAGGCCGCGTTCAACCGGCAGGCCTGGCTGGCGATTCTGATGGCCGGGGCGATGATGGGCACCGTGGCCCTGGCGGTGTGGCTGGGCCGGGCCAGCGTGCACCTGCCGCCGGTGAAGGCCGGGGCGCTGGAGCCCAACACCGAGCTGGTGGGGGAGGCGCTGTTCCAGAACTTTATGCTGCCGTTTGAAATTGCGTCCGTGCTGCTTCTGGTGGCGATGATCGGCGCAGTAGTGATGAGCAAGAAGCGAATCTAACGATGGTCCCGACCGAACATTATCTGGCGCTGAGCTTTGTCCTGTTCACCATCGGGGTGATTGGCGTGCTCACGCGCCGCAATGTCATCATCATCCTGATGTCCATCGAGCTGATCCTGAACGCGGTGAACATCAACCTGGTGGCGTTTTCGCGGCACCTGGGAGACGTGGGCGGCCAGGTGTTCGCCATTTTCATCATCACCGACGCCGCCGCCGAGGCCGCTGTCGGCCTGGGCATCATCATCGCGTTTTTCCGGAACCGCAGCACGATCCTGGCCGATGAAATGGATTTGCTGAAGTGGTAGGACGGAATGAGCCGGCAGGTGCAGGCGGTACTGAGGGCGAATGCACCATTCGTACTTTCTTGACTATCTCTGGCTGATCCCGCTGTTCCCGCTGGCGTCGGCATTCTTGATGCTGGTAATCGGGCGGAGCCTGTCCAAGCGCGCCGTGGACGTGCTGTGCGTGGGCAGCGTTTTTCTGTCGTTCTTGCATTCCGCCGGCGCGGTGTGGCAGTTGCTGGGCCTGCCACCGGAACAGCGCGCGGTGCAAAACGTCCTGTTCGACTGGGTGGGGGGAGTGTTCCGCACCTCCGACGGCCGGCTGGGGGACTTTGTCGCGGAGTGGGGGGTGCTGCTGGACCCGCTGAGCGCGGTGATGATCCTGGTGGTCAGCGGCGTGGGCTTCATCATCCACGTCTATTCCACCGGTTACATGGCGCACGAGGACGGCTACTACCGCTTCTTCGGATACATGAATTTGTTCATGTTCTCAATGCTCACGCTGGTGATGGCCAACAACCTGCTGCTGATGTTCGTTGGGTGGGAAGGCGTGGGCACGTGCAGCTACCTGCTGATCGGCTTCTACTACCTGAAAAAATCCGCGAGCGACGCGGGCAAAAAAGCGTTCATCGTGAACCGCATGGGTGACGCCGGCTTCCTGCTCGGCTTGTTCCTGTTGTCCGCGACGCTGGGCACCATCACGTTTTCCAGCGCCGGACGCCCCGGCCTGGAACGCATCCTGGCCATCCCTGAGGCTGTGGCCATCAGCGGCCTGGGTGTGGGAGCGCCGGTGTGGACCGCCATCGCGCTCCTGCTCTTTGTGGGGGCCACAGGAAAATCCGCGCAGATTCCGCTGTACACCTGGCTGCCGGACGCGATGGAAGGTCCCACGCCGGTGAGCGCGCTGATCCACGCGGCCACCATGGTGACCGCCGGGGTGTACATGGTCGCGCGGATGAACCTCATCTTCCAGCAGTCTGTGATTGCACTGGAGGTGGTGGCATTTGTCGGCGCGCTGACGGCGATGTATGCCGCCACGATGGGCCTGGTGCAGACCGACATCAAGCGCGTCCTGGCCTATTCGACCATCAGCCAGCTTGGCTATATGTTCCTGGCCTGCGGCGTGGGCGCCTTCGTGGCCGGGATTTTCCATTTGATGACCCACGCCTTCTTCAAGGCGCTGCTGTTCCTCGGCGCCGGGAGCGTCATCCACGCGCTGAGCGGCGAACAGGACCTGGAGAAAATGGGCGCGCTGTGGAAGAAAATTCCGGTCACGGCGAAGACTATGCTCGTCGGGACCATCGCCATCGCCGGATTCCCGCCGCTGGCGGGGTTCGTGAGCAAGGACCTCATCCTCGAGAAAACTTTTTCACGCGAGGCGGACATCTTTTTCAAAATGCTCTGGGGTATCGGGATTCTAACCGCGGGGATGACGGCGTTTTATATGTTCCGGCTGTTCAACCTGGCATTCCAAGGCGGCTCGCGCGTGGCCCACGACGCGGAGCACCACGTCCACGAGTCGCCGAAATCGATGACCGTCCCGCTGATGGTGCTGGCATTCCTCTCCGTGGTGGGCGGCTGGATCGGCTGGCCAAAGGCGCTGGGCGGCGGGGAATGGTTCAGCAAGTTCCTCGAGCCGGTGGTTGCGCATGTGCCGGTTCCCGGCGAGGCCGCACACCCGCACCTGTCGCATTTTGCGGAGTACTCCCTGATGGCAACCTCAGTCGCCATCGCCGCGGCGGGATACTTGCTGGCGCAGTTCATCTACTTGAGACGCGAGGGACTGGCAGACGCGCTTGCCGTGCGCTGGCATGGCATCCACAACCTGCTGTACCGCAAATACTACATGGACGAAATCTACGACGCGCTGTTCGTGAACCGGACCAAGGACCTGGCCTCGACGATGGGCGCGTTTGACCGCGGCGTGATTGACGGGGTGGGCGTGGACGGCACGGCCTGGCTGACGCGCTTTTCCTCGCGCATTTCCATTTTCTGGGACACCTGGATCGTGGACGGTTCCGTGCGCCTGGGATCTCTGATGGTCTGGCTTTCCAGCTATCCGGTGCGGATGACGCAGACCGGCCTGGTGCAATCGTATGCGCTGCTGATTTTCGTGGGCGTGCTGCTGTATCTGGGCTTTGCTCTGCTCGGCGCGCCTGAACTGAGAGGATGGAAGTGATGCTCGATTTCTACTACAACCATTTGCTCAGCATCGTGCTGTTTACGCCGGTCGCCGGTGCGCTGCTGATGATGTTCATTCCGCGCGAATCGGCGGCCGCCCACAAGGTGATTGGGAACCTCTTCGGGTTCCTCGGCTTCGCGGTCTCCATCCCGCTGTTGACGGGCCTCGGCGCGCTGCGCACGGGCTTCAACCCGGATATTGCGGGATTTCAGTTCAAGGAAAACGCGGAATGGATTCCCTCGATCGGCGCGAATTACTTCCTGGGGGTGGACGGCATCAGCTTGGTGCTCGTCCTGCTGACCACGTTCATCGGCGCCATCTCCATCCTGTGCTCGTGGAGCGCCATCCAGACGCGCGTGAAGGAGTACTACATCCTGCTCCTGCTGTTGCAGTCGGGGATGCTGGGCGCGTTCATGTCCCTGGACTTTTTCCTCTTCTACGTCTTCTGGGAAGTGATGCTGGTGCCGATGTATTTCCTGATCGGGGTGTGGGGTAGCGACCGGCGGTTGTATGCGGCCATCAAATTCTTCCTGTACACGCTGGCCGGCTCGGTTCTGATGCTGCTGGCCATCCTGGCCATCTATTTCAACCACTCCTGGATGCACGCGGCCGGGGACCTGGCGTGTCCCGCTGCCGGGCTATTCGCCCAGCACGGGAAATACACCTTTGACCTGCAAGTGCTGCTGGTGGTGACCCCGCACTTCGCGTTTGAAATGCAGCAGTGGCTCTTCTGGGGCCTGTTCTTCGCCTTTGCCATCAAGGTGCCGATGTTCCCGTTCCACACCTGGCTGCCCGACGCGCACACCGAAGCGCCCACCGCGGGCTCAGTGATCCTGGCCGGCGTCCTGCTGAAAATGGGCACGTACGGCTTTATTCGCTTCTCGGTGCCCATGCTGCCGCAGGCCGCGGAGTATTACGCCAACTGGATGATCTGGCTGAGCATCGTTGCCATCATCTACGGCGCGCTGGTGTGCCTGATGCAGAAGGATATGAAAAAACTGATCGCCTATAGCTCCGTGAGCCACCTGGGGTTCTGCACCCTGGGGATTTTTGCGCTCACGCCGATGGGACTGAGCGGCAGCGTGCTCCAGCAGGTCAACCACGGAATCTCCACCGGCGCGCTGTTTTTGATCGTGGGAATTTTGTACGAACGGCGGCACACGCGGATGATTTCCGACTTCGGGGGGCTGTCCACGCCGATGCCCAACTTCGCGGCGTTCTATCTCATTATCAGCCTCAGCTCGCTGGGTATGCCGCTGCTGAATGGATTCATCGGAGAGTTCGCCATTCTGCGCGGGGTGTTTGAGGTCAGCAAGGGCGGCGTGGCCGTGGGCCAGACGTGGGCTGCCTGGGGCGTGGTGGGCATCGTGCTCGGCGCGGCGTACCTGCTGTGGCTCTACCAGCGCGTGATGTTCGGCCCCGTGACCAACCCGGAGAACGAAAATCTGCCGGATATGAACGCGCGCGAGTTCGCCTGCCTGCTGCCGCTGGTGGCCATGGCCATCTGGATCGGCGTGTATCCGAAACCGTTCTTTGCATACATCGACCCGCCGGTGAACAAAATTGTGGAACGCGTCAACCCCGGATACTTCAGCTCCAACCGCGTGGCGATTCCCGTGCGGGCCGCAGAAACAGTCCCGCAGCAGACGCCGGCGTCGGCACATTCGGAAACGAAATGAAGGCAGACTGCTGAGAATTCACGAATGGGCGAATTTTTCAACCTCACGGACTTCAGGCTGATCCTCCCGCAGATCATCCTGTGTGTCTTCGGGCTGGGTATCTTGCTGACTGACCCGTGGCTGGAGCGCGGCCAGAAATGGTTCAGCGGCGTGATGGCGCTGACGGGCGTGGTGTTCAGCGCCTGGACGCTCCGGCTTCTGTACGGCGACTTGAGGCTGCTCAGCGAATTCATGGCCGAGAAGGCGCGGCACGTCAAGTTCACGCCAGAGCTGGCGGGCCTGCGCGGCAGCATCGTAGTGGATCACTTTTTCATTTTCTTCAGCGCGCTGTTTCTCGCCGCCACGGCACTCATCATCCTGCTTTCACTGCGCTATCTCGAAATCGAGCAGGAACACCACGGCGAATATTACGCACTGATGCTGTTTGCCACCGTAGGGATGATGTTCATGGCCAGCGGGATGGACCTGGTGGTCCTGTTTATGGCGCTGGAGACCATGGCGCTCAGCTTTTATGTACTGGCCGGCTTCTTGCGCGGCGACCGCCGGTCGAATGAAGGAGCGCTGAAATATTTGCTTCTCGGCGCATTCAGCTCCGGGGTTCTGGCCTACGGATTCTCGATTCTCTATGGCCTGTCCGGCTCGACGAACCTCACCGTCATCGCCCGCGCACTGGCCGGGCGCGTCGCTGAACCCACAGCCCCGGCCGATTTGCTGGTCCTGGCCGCGGTGGGCAGCGTTTCGGTGGGGATGTTCTTCAAGATTGCCGCGGTGCCGTTCCATCAGTGGGCGCCGGACGTGTACGAAGGCGCGCCGACGTCGGTCACGGCCTACCTGAGCGTGGCATCAAAGGCCGCGAGCTTCGCGATGCTGCTGCGGATTTTCCTGACCGCGCTGTCGCCAATCCGCGCGGACTGGGAATTGCTGGTGGTGGTGGTAGCGCTGGCCACGATGACTGTGGGCAACCTGGCCGCCCTCACACAGACCAACGTGAAAAGGATGCTGGCCTACAGTTCCATCGGCCACGCGGGATACATCCTGCTGGGCCTGATTGCCGGCAACGAGACAGGCTTGAAGGGCATCGCGTTTTACCTGCTGGCCTACGTGTTCATGAACATCGGCGCGTTTGCCATTGTCATCCTGCTCCGCCGGCAGGGCGTGATCGGCGATGAGCTCGAGGATATGAACGGCCTGGCGCAGCGCAACCCTGCGGCAGCTTGGCTGATGCTGCTGTTCCTGCTGTCGCTGGCCGGCATCCCGCCGACCGCGGGTTTTGTGGGCAAGTATTTCATCTTTCTGGCGCTGATCGAAGCGGAGCAGTACGTGCTGGCCGTGATTGGGGTGCTGTACATTCTGCCGGCGGTGTATTACTACCTGCGCATTGTGCAGCATATGTTCCTGCGCGACATCACCGACCCGGCCGAGCCGCGCATGAGCGCCGCGCAAGTGGTGGCCATCTCCGCCTGCGCGTTTGTCACCCTGGCCGCCTGCCTGCTGGCGGAGCCGTACATCAACTTTGCGGCTTCCTCGGTTCTGGTTCCCTTTGGCCGCTGATCTCAGCCGCATCTTCATGGGTGAAGAGAGTCCCAATTCGCCGCCGCGCCCGCAAAGCTGGACGCAACTGATGGCTGTGGCCATGGAACTGCCGTTCATCCTGGTGGGCTCCGTGATACTGGCCGGGGCCATGGGCTACGTCCTGGACGACTGGCTGGGCACGAAGCCCGCGCTGCTGCTGTTGCTTGGAGGGCTGGGCTTTTTTGCCGGAATCCGCGAGGTGATGAACCGGTTCGGCATTGCTGGGAAGAAGAAGGATGGCAACCGCCCCGCACCATAGCGTGGTTGTGGCGCGCGCGGAGCGCCGCATCGGCCGTCTGACGCTGGGGATGGGCCTCGCGGCTGCCGTGGTCGCAGCCGCGGCACATTCACCGCTGGCGGGCGTGGGCGTGGCCGGCGGGGCCATACTGGCCTGGTTGAATTATCTCTGGCTGCACAGCGGAGTGGCGGCCATCGCGACACTTTCCGTGGCCCAGGCCGGAGCGGAAAAGCCGCGCATCTCGCGCTGGGTCTGGGTGCGAATGCTAGGCCGCTACGCGTTGATGGCTGCCGGAGCTTATGCTATGATTTCGCACTTGCACGTCCCTGTCTGGAGCGTTTTTGTGGGCCTGTTATCCCTGGGTGCGGCTGCCATCAGCGAAGCCGTGTGGGAACTGGCCGCCGGGGCGGACCGGTTGAGTTCCTAGCCCATGCTGCAACACCACGTCAATCCCATCACGGAACTCGTCAACAAGGCCATCGGACAGCCGGTTCTGCACCTGCTCGAGCAGGCGGGCTTTCATCCCCACGACAAAACCAACCCCATACCCGACTACGTGGTGATGTCGGTCATCGTCACCGTGGTCATCGTGGGACTGGCGTTGCTCCTGAAGCGCCGGCTTTCTGTGGACCGCCCGGGCGCCGCGCAGCAGATTGCCGAATTACTGATGACCAATCCGCTGAAGATGGGCTTGCGCGACCTGCTGGATGAAAACGCCGGGCACCACGGACGCCAGTATATGTCCATGGTGGGCACGGTGGCCGTGTTCATCCTGGTCAGCAACCTGATCAGCGTTTTCCCGATTTTCGTTTCGCCGACCGCCGCGCACCCCGTGCCGTTTGCCTGCGCGGTAGTGACGTTTTGCTATTTCAACTGGCAGGGCATCCGTGCACACGGCGCGCTGGGCTATTTGAAGCATTTCTGCGGGCCGGTCTGGTGGCTTTCGCCGCTGATTTTCGTCGTGGAGATTATCAGCACCACGCTGCGCCTGCTATCGCTGACCGTCCGGCTGTGGGCCAATATGCTCTCTTCGGAACTGATCTACGTCATTTTCCTGGGCCTGTTGATGCAGCCGGCAATCTATTTCTATCAGAAGCTGCCGGCCGTCGGAATCGCCCTGGGGATTTTTCCGGCCACCATTCCCATCGCGTTCGTGCTCCTGCACGTCTTCGTGGCCGTGATGCAGACGTTTGTCTTCACGCTGTTGCCGTCTGTCTATCTGGGAATGGCGACATCGCACGAGCACTAGCAGGGCATTTCATCCGGCTTGATAACGCTGCCAGCGTGAGACCGGCTGCTTTAGGATGACGGGAACCACCTCCTGGCGGCGAATCCTAGACGAGGAGCGAACCGATGAGAAAACTCGCAACGATGCTGGTGGTCGCGCTGATTGTGCTGGTGGCCGCTCCGGCCGCGTTTGCACAGGAGGCGGCTGCGCAGCGCGCGGGAACGAACTGGAACGTAATCACCGCAGGCTTCGCATTGGCCGTGGCCGCGGCCTTCTGCGGCCTCGCGCAATCGCGCGTGGGCGCGGCGGCTTGCGAAGGCATGGCCCGCAACCCGGGCGCCATCGACGGCATCCGCGGAGCGATGCTGCTCTCGCTGGTGTTCATCGAATCCCTGGTGCTCTTCACCTTCGGCATGATCTTCCTGAAGGCCTAGACCAAACGCGAATTTCGCAAACACAGCGGCCCGTCCCGTCCCGAAACTTCGGGACGGGACGCTTCCTTTGGTAACGCCGGCTTCCAGCCGGCAATTGCATCCGCTGGGTGGTATTTATTGGGGGACCGGCCGGCAAGGCACATTCGCTTCGCTCCCCTCGATAAACTCGGGGCAGGGAGTGCAAGTGCCGGCGGCGCAGAATCAGCGCAGGGAGACGCCGCCCTGGGCAGCGAGCGTGGAGACCAGCTCCGGGAAGATACCGAGATAGATGGTGCCCGCGGCGGTCAACAGCAACACAAGTCCGGCAGCCGCGGGCATCGGCGCGGGAATCCATTCCTGCTCCGGCTCGCGAAAATACATAGCCACAATCACGCCCAGGTAGTAATACGCGCCGATGGCGCTATTGATGGCCGCCAGTATCACCAGCCACAGCAGGTCGGTTTTCAGCGCTGCGGAAAAGACGTAGAACTTGCCCAGAAAACCAGCGGTCACCGGCATTCCCAACAGCGAGAGCAGGTAGAGGGAGAGCAGCGCAGCGGTGAGCGGCTGGCGCCATCCGAGGCCTGCGTAGTCGTCGAGCGTTGTGCGCCGCTCGCCGGCTCCACCCAGATGAGCCACTACGGTAAAGGCTCCTAAAGTCATCAGCGCGTACGCGGCCAGATAGTAAAGCACTGCCGCGGCGCCTTCGCCGCTGCGCGCGCCGGCGGCCAGCGCCACCAGCATATAGCCGGCGTGGGAGATAGAACTGTACGCCAGCAGGCGCTTGACGTTGGTCTGCACCAGCGCGGCCAGATTGCCCACGGTCATCGTGAGCGCCGCGGAAATAGCAATCACCGGCAGCCAGACTTCGCTCTGCGGGCCGAACCCGGAGAGCAGCACGCGGAGCAGCAGCGCGAACGCCGCGGCCTTGGGCCCGGCGGCAAACAGCGCTGTCACCGGCGTGGGAGCGCCTTCATACACATCGGGCGTCCAGACTTGGAACGGCACGCTGGCGATTTTGAACGCCAGTCCGGTGAGCATCAGAGCCAGCCCCAGGGTCAGCAGCGGCGCGCCGGCGCGGCCCTGCTCGATGGCCAGGCGGATGGGCTGGATGGCCGTCGAGCCTGTGGCTCCGTAGACCATTGCCGTGCCATAGAGGAAAAACGCCGTGGCGAACGAACCCAGCAGAAAATACTTCAATGCCGATTCGTTGGATTTCAGGGCATCGCGGCGGTATCCGGCCAGGACGTAGCTGGCGATGGAGCTGACCTCCAACCCCAGGAACGCGGTTAGCAGTTCGTTGGCGCCGGCCATCACGCCCATCCCGGCGGCAGCGAATAGCACCAACGCGTAGAACTCGCCCTGCTGGAGCCGCTCACGCTCGAGGTAGTCGTACGCGCCGAGCACGGCCAGCACGGCGATGATTCCAATCAGCCAGTGCACAAAGATGCTGAAGTCGTCCACCAGAATAAGACCGTAAAATGCGGTGCCGGGGAACTGCGACATCCAGTGCACGGAGGCCGTGGCCAGAGCCGCGCCGAGCAGTCCCAGCCGCGCCATCCAGCCTTTGCTCGCGGCGGGCACAAAGGGCTCCAGCAGCATAATCAGCATCCCGAACGCGCACAGGATGAACTCCGGCGCCAGGCGATACAGGTCTGCGACGTGCGGGAACATCTACGGCACTCCTTCAGACGAACGGGCCACTTCCACCTGCACCCGCTCCACCTGGCGCACGACATTGGCGGCGGAGGCTTCCGTCCTGCTGGTGAACGCGGGCGACACCACGCCCATGGCGATAATCACCGCGGCCACAGTGGCCAGGATGATGCGCTCGCGGAGAGTCGCGTCGGGCAGCTTGAGGTTTTTTTCGACGGTAACTTCGCCGAAAACTACGCGCTGATAGGCCCACAGGAGATACACGGCGGAGAGGATTACGCCGGTGGCGCCCAGCGCGGCCCATGTGACACTGCGGCGATACGTGCCCAGCAGAATCAGGAATTCGCCGACGAACCCGTTGAGCGGCGGCAGTCCCAGCGAGGAGAGCGCAATCAGCATGAAGTAGGCGCTGAGCACGGGCATCGGCTTCACCAGCCCGCCGAATTCCTGGATCAGGTGCGTATGCCGGCGGTCGTAGAGCATCCCGGCGACCAGGAACAGCGCGCCGGAGGAAACGCCGTGGTTGAGCATCTGATAGATGGCGCCCTGCATCGCGATGGTCTGGAATGAAAAAATGCCCAGCACCACCAATCCCAGGTGGCTCACGGAGGAATAGGCAATCAGCTTCTTGAGATCCGGCTGGACCATGGCCACCAGCGCGCCGTAAATCACGCCGATGATGGCCAGCACCGCCACCCACGGCGCCATCGTCGCCGAGGCCAGCGGGAAGAGCGGCAGACAAAACCGCACCAGCCCGTACGTGCCCATCTTCAGCAGCACGCCGGCCAGGATGACGGAACCTGCCGTTGGGGCCTCGACGTGGGCGTCCGGAAGCCAGGTGTGCAGCGGGAACAGCGGCACCTTGATGGCGAAGGCCAGGAAGAACGCCCCGAACAGCCACAGCTCGGTGGTGGCATCCAGCGAAACGCGGCCCGCGGCCAGGCGGGACTGGATGTCCGGCAGGTCAAAGCTGCCAGTGATTTGGTAGAGCCACAGGATGGCCACCAGCATCAGCACCGAGCCGGCCATGGTGTAGAGGACAAACTTCAGCGCCGCATAGATGCGCCGCTCGTGGCCCCACACGCCTATCAGGAAATACATCGGGACCAGCATCACTTCCCAGAAGACGAAAAAGAGGAACAGGTCCAGCGCGAGGAAGACGCCGATCATCCCCGTCTCCAGCACCAGCAGCATCAGGTAGAACTGCCGTGTGTGCGCGTTGATGGAATCCCACGAGCAGAGCACGGCGAGAGGCGTGAGAAATGTGGTCAACAGCACAAGGAAGAGGGAAATGCCGTCCACGCCGAGGTGGTACTGGATGGGAGGCGCTTCCATCCACGTGCGCAGCTCCTCGAACTGGTAGGCCGCGGTCCCGGACTGGAAGCCGCGCAACAGCAGCAGCGAAAGGGCGAACTCGGCCAGGGCGACGGTCATCGCCAGGCGGCGGATCCACAGGCGGTCGTGCGCGTCCAGCACCAGCAACGCAGCCGCGCCGGCCAGCGGGAAGAACACGACGATGCTCAATAGATAATTTTGTTCCGCCACGTCAGGGTCCCAGCCAGAGCAAGAATGTGGTGAGCAGAGCCGCGCCCAGCACCACCCAGGCGGCGTAGCTGCGCGTGTTGCCGGATTGCGCCATCCGCAGGCGGTCGCCGCCGGCCGCGGCGGTCCACGCCACTCCGTTCACGGCGCCGTCAATCGCTCTCACGTCCATCACCCGCCAAAAGACATTGGTCGAAAGCCATTGGATGGGGTGGACGAACAGGAAGTCGTAGATCTCGTCTACCCAGTACTTGTTCAGGAGCCAGCGGTGCGGCCCGGCGAAGCGCGCCGCCAGGCGGTCAGCGTTTTCCGGGCGCGAATAGTATGTGCGCATGGCAAACAGCGCTCCGGCAAGTGCCACGACAATAGCCGCGGCCATCAAGCCCCACTCCAGTGCGATCGAGTGCGCGGCCGGATGCGCCGCTTCGGCCTGCACTTTGAGCTGCTCCGCCGCGCCGAACGCCGGCGCCAGGAAATGCTCGAAGTGGTTTTCGCCCCACAGAAGTTTCGGAATGCCCACCCATCCGCCGCCCAACGAAAGCACGGCCAGCACCACGAGCGGGGCCAGCATGCTCCACGGCGACTCGTGCACGTGGACCTGATGCTCATCAAAGCGCGGTGTGCCGTGGAAGATACAGAAGTACAGCCGGAACATGTAGAAGGCCGTGAGCAGGGCCGTGAGCAGTCCGAGGAAATAAAGCGGCCGGATGGCGTAGGGGCTGACGAACGCGGCCTCGAGGATGGCGTCTTTGCTGAAAAAACCGGAGAACAGCGGCGCGCCGGCGATGGCCAGCGTGGCCACCAGCATTACGCCGTGAGTCCACGGGATTTTCCTCCACAGCCCGCCCATCGCGCGCAGGTCCTGCTCGCCTCCCAGGGAGTGGATCACGCTGCCGGCGCCGAGAAACAGCAGGGCCTTGAAAAAGGCGTGGGTCATCAGATGGAAAATACCAGCGGCAAACGCGCCCACGCCGCAGGCCAGAAACATATAGCCGAGCTGGCTGACCGTCGAGTAAGCCAGCACGCGCTTGATGTCGTTCTGCACCAGGCCGATGGTGGCGGCAAAGATGGCGGTCAGGGCGCCAATCACGGCTACAGTGGCCATGGCCAGGGGCGCATGCGCGAAGAGCACGCTCGACCGCGCCACCATATACACGCCCGCGGTGACCATGGTGGCCGCGTGGATTAACGCGCTCACGGGCGTGGGACCTTCCATGGCGTCCGGCAGCCAGACGTAGAGTGGCAACTGCGCCGACTTTCCCGTGGCGCCGACGAAAAGCAGCAGACAGATGGCCGTCAGCACGCCGTAGGAACCTGCGGTCTCCACAGGCATTGCCGCGGCGCGCTCGAAGACCTGCTTGAAGTCCAGCGAATCAAAAGTCCAGAAAATCAGGAACACCGCGAGCATAAAGCCGAAATCGCCGATGCGGTTGACGATGAATGCTTTCTTGCCCGCATCGCCCGCAGATTTCTTCAGGAAGTAGAAGCCGATGAGCAAGTAGCTGCACAGCCCCACGCCTTCCCAGCCCACGAACAGGACCAGAAAATTCGCGCCCAGCACCAGCACGAGCATGAAAAACATGAAAAGGTTCAGGTAGCTGAAGAACCGGGCGTAGCCCTCTTCGTGTGCCATATATCCGATGGAGTAGATGTGGATGAGCGAGCCGACGCCGGTGACTACGCCAAGCATTACCAGCGTGAGCTGGTCCACTTGCAGGGCGAAGTCGGCCTGGAAGCTGCCTGCGGCAATCCACGTGAAGTAGGTTCTTACCGCAGGGACGACAAAACCGCCGGCCGCGTGAGTGGCTTCGTAGAACTCGCGCCACAGCTTCACAAACGCAGCAAACGACAGCAGCACGGAGCCAACGGCGATGGCGCTGACTGCGGGTTTGGGCATCCGCCGCCACAGCAGGCCGTTGAGCGCCGAGCCCAGGAGCGGCAGCGCCGGGATAATCCAGAGATGGTCGAGAATTTGCATCGCTACAGTTTCAGCAAATCCACGTTCTCAACGTTCAGCGACTGCCGGTTGCGCGCAATGAGCAAGATGATGGCCAGTCCCACCGCCGCTTCCGCCGCGGCCACGACAATCACAAAGAAGACGAACACCTGGCCGTCCAGCGAACCCAGCTCCCGGCTGAAGCTGACGAACGCCAGGTTGACGGCGTTGAGCATCAGCTCGATGGACATAAAAATCGTGATGATGTTGCGCTTGAAGACGAACCCCACCACGCCCAGCCCGAACAGGATGGCGCTCAGCACCAGGTAGTAGGAAGCAGGAACCATGGCGCGTCAGCTCTCCCTCTTGGCCAGAACTACGGCCCCCAGGATGGCAATCAAGATGAGAATGGAAGTCAGTTCAAAGGGAAATACATATTCGCGAAACAGCAGCACGGCCAGCTGTTTCGTGTCGTAAGGCTTCACCACCGCCTCCGTGGCGGCCTGGCTCGAGGCGCCGCCGCTGATGCCCCAGGCCAGCAGGGCGGTGAGAAATATGCCCACGGGAACCCCCACCACGCGAGCCATCCGGCTTGCGGCCGTGCGCTCCTCTTCCCCGGCGTTCAGAAGCATAATGACGAACACAAACAGGACCATGATGGCCCCGGCATAGACGATGATTTGCACGGCGGCGATGAACTCTGCGCCTTGCAGCAGGTACAGCGCCGCCAGCGCCACCATGACCACGATGAGCGAGAGCGCGCTATGGATAGGGTGGCGTTGCAGGATGAGGCTCAGAGCCCCGCCCACAGCCATCAGCGCAAACAGGAAAAAGAGGAACAGTTCGACGTTCATCTGCTCATCGCCCGCGGCCGAGCATCGCCGCTGCGGTCAGGACCACGTTCAACAGAGCAAGCGGCAGCATCACTTTCCACCCGAAACCCATCAACTGGTCGTAACGGAAGCGCGGCAGCGTCCCGCGCACCCAGATGTAGAGAAACAGGAAACAAAACACCTTCGCGAGCAGCCAGAACGGCGCCTGGACAAACGCGTTCACGCCCGGCCAGGCGCACAACACGCCCAGTGCGGTAATGGCCAGGCCCAGGACAGGCAATACCACGCGGCCAAAGATGGTCTCGTAGCGCAGGCCGTCGTAAATGACGTAAAGGCCGAGCGCGCCGAGCAAGAAGGTTGGCAGATAGGGCGTTACCTGGTTGGGCGGAAACGGCGAGTGCCATCCGCCGAAAAACAGGATGGAGGTGACGAAGCTCACCGTGACCATGCTGGCGTATTCGGCCATAAAAAACATAGCGAACTTGAAGCTGGCGTATTCGGTGTGGAACCCGGCCACCAGCTCGGTCTCGGCCTCCGCCAGGTCAAACGGCACGCGGTTGGTCTCCGCAAACGCGGCGGTCAGAAAAATCAGGAAGCCCAGCACCTGAGGAAACTGGGCCGAAAAAATGTTCCACCGGGGCAGGAACCCCAGGAAGTAACCACCCTGGGCTTCGACGATTTCGCGCAGGCTGAACGTGCCTGCCACCAGCAGGACACCAACTACAGAGAGAGTCATCGAAATCTCGTAGCTGACCATCTGGGCCGAGCTGCGCAGTCCGCCCAGCAGCGAATACTTGTTGTTGGACGCCCAACCGCCGAGCGCCACGCCGTACACGCTGAGCGAGGTGATGGCAAGAATGAACAGCAGGCCGATGTTGACGTCGGAGATGGCCAACGGCGTCTGCTGACCCAGGAGGACAATCGCCTGCGGACCGAATGGAATTACGGCAATGGTGACGAGCGATAGGGACAGGGCGAGAAACGGCGCCAGGAAGTAAACGAACCTGTCCACACCGTCCGGCGTGAAGTCTTCCTTGAACAGGAACTTGAGGCCGTCGGCCAGGGGCTGCAACAGGCCGTGAGGTCCGGCGCGGTAGGGCCCCCAGCGCGACTGCATATGCGCCACGGCCTTGCGCTCAAACCAGGTGAGGTAGGCGATCCCGGTCATCAGCAGGAAGACCAGCACCGCGACCTTGATGACGCTGATAACCAGTACTGGATGTTGTTCCAGGAAGGTCACGGTTTCACTGCCGCCTCCGGCACAGACCCGATCATCCCGCAGTAGCGGCTCAGGCTGCCGCTGGTGAACAGGGTGTCGCGCGCCGAGAAAATTGCATTGGCGGGCACGTCGTACGCAGCATGCCCGTTGGTGTGCCATGGCGCCGCCGGCACGGCCCCGCCGGTAAGCAGCGCGGCTGCGTCCACGTTGTATCCGCGCACGTTGGTGCGGATTTCTTCCCAGGCCGATTCACTGGACCGCAGATGGATGGCCTCGCCGACGCCAGCCCGCGCCAGCTGGTGCGAAAGGATGCGCAGCAGGTCGAAGTCCGTGCGGCCCCCCGCAGGGTCAATTGCGCGGCGCAGGAACTGCACCTCGCCCGTGGTGGCGGTCACGCTTCCTTCTTTCTCGTAGGCGCATGCAGCCGGCAGGATGATATCGGCCATCTCTGCCGTTTCGGTCAGGAAAAGCTCGTGCACGATCATCAACTCGAGTCCTGCGGGACGCTGGCGCGGGGCGCCGAACGACTTCACGGGATTCGCGCCGACCACATAGAGCGCTTTCAATTTGCCGGACTCCGCCGCGGCCAGCATCCCTCTGGCGTCCAGTCCGGGGTCAGCGGGAAGGGAAGCGCTCCATAATGCGCCCCAGCGCTCGCGCTCGGCAGCATCGCTGAGCGGTGCATAGCCCGGCAGAAATCCCGGCAACAGGCCCAGATCCGCGGCGCCGCGCGAATTGGCGTAATCGCCCAGGGCGATGTAGCGCGTCTGGCCGGGCAGGCGCGAGCCAAAGGTCACCAGGTCACGAAGAGCCCTTCCGCGAAGTTCCGAGCCGAAGACGATAACGGCGCTGCCCTCTTTCTCGAAGTCGGACTGGAGGGCGATCAGGTCCAGGACGATTTCTGCGTCCATCTCGCCCTGGCCGGTGCCGAGCCAGCGGACTACTTCCGACTCCGTTCCGGCGGGCACAATCACGGTCCGCGCCGCCTTGCGATGCAGCTTGATGCTGCCGGAGTGCACGGCGTAAAGCCTGGCCCCGTGCTGCCGCACGGCGCTGCGGATTTGCCACGCGAGGAGCGGATTCTGCTCTGTCGGATTGTTGCCGATGAGCAGGATATTCCTGGCCGCGCCAAGTTGCTCGACAGTGGCCAGCGCGCCCGCTGCGGTCTTCTCGCCCAGTGCGATGGCCAGGCCGGCATAATCGGCTGTGCGGTGGTGGTCAATGTGATTGGTGCCGACGGCCGCGCGGGCGATGCGGTTCAGCAGATAGTTCTCTTCATTGGTGGTGCGATTGGAGCCGATAAAGCCGATGGCTTGCGGACCGTGCTGGGCGTGCACGGCTGCGAGCCGCGTGGCCGCTGCCGACATTGCTTCTTCCCAGCCGACGGGTTGAAGCGCGCCGTCGCGGCGGAACAGGGGCTGTTTGAGGCGCTCCGGGTGGTGCACAAAATCGAACCCGTATCTCCCCTTGATGCACAGAAAATCCCTGTTGATGCCGCTGAGGTCGCGGTTATTGCCGCGCAGGATGCGGTTGTTGCGCACGCTGAGCGTGGTCTTGCAGCCGTTCGAGCAATGCGCGCACACCGTGGACGCGTACTGCATCTCCCACGGCCGCGTCTGGTAACGGTAGGCCCCGCTGGTCAGGGCGCCCACGGGGCAGATGTCTATGCACATCCCGCATTCTTCGCAGTCGAGATGGTTGCCGCCATTGGGGATAATCACCGAATGCACGCCGCGATGGCCGATGCCCAGGGCCTTCACGTCCATCCCTTCGTCGCAAACACGCACGCAGCGGAAGCACAGGATGCAGCGCGGGGCGTCGTAGTAGACCACGGGCGACCAGCGTTCTTCCGGCGCGTGCAGCTTTTCCTCAGCAAAGCGGCTATTGTCAGCGCCGTAGCGGAACACCATATCCTGAAGCTCGCACTCGCCGCCTTTGTCGCAGACCGGGCAGTCCAGGGGATGGTTGCTGAGCAGGAATTCGAGCATGGCCTTGCGCGCCACGCGCACCTGCTCGGTGTCGGTGCGCACCACCATCCCTTCCATGGCCACCAGCGTGCACGCCGTTTGCAGCTTGGGCGCTTTTTCCACTTCGACCAGACACATCCGGCACGCGGCCTGTAAAGACAGCCCGGGGTAATAGCAGAACGACGGAACCTCGATGCCCTGGCGCTTGGCGACTTCAATCACCAGCGTGCCCGGGGCCACCGTCAGCTCGCGGTCGTTCAGCTTGAATTTGACTTGTTTGATCTCTGCCATTCGCGCACTTCAAATTCAGTGTTGCGGTCCAATTATCGCAGGGGCCATTCCGAAGCTTCGGGGCTTCGGGATCCGCTGGCCCGGCTTGCGGGCGAGCTAATGCTCGCCCCTACGATGATTGGCCGGCCCTGCTACTCCACACCCGCCAAGACTTCCGCGGGCTTATACGGGCAATGCCCTTCGAGGTGCTCCTCGAATTCATTTCGCCATTTTTTGACGATGCTGATGGTGGGCATCGCCGCGGCGTCGCCCAGCGGGCAGAACGTCTTGCCGAGCATATTCTTGGCCAGGTCGTCCACCAGGACGATATCCTCGCGGCGGCCACCGCCGCCGTGGAAGCGGTCCAGAAGCTTGCGCAGCCAGGTGGTGCCTTCGCGGCAGGGGATGCACCAGCCGCAGGATTCGTGGGCATAAAATTTCATGATTCGCCGGGCCACGTCCACCATGCAGGTTTCTTCATCAATGGCCACCACCGCGCCAGAGCCCAGCATCGAGCCGGCCTTGGCGAGGGAATCAAAATCCATAGGGATATCGCATTCTTCCGCCTTCAACACCGGCGTAGAACTGCCGCCGGGGATTACCGCCTTCAACTTTTTGCCGCCGCGCACGCCGCCCGCCACTTCGTGGATCATGCGCAGGAGATTGAAACCCATCGGCAGCTCATAAATCCCCGGCCGGTTCACGTGCCCGGAGACGCAGAAGACGCGCGTGCCGCCGTTTTTCGGCGTGCCCTGGCTGGCATACCATTCGCCGCCATTGCGGATGATGGCCGGCACCGAGGAGAGCGTCTCCACGTTGTTGATGACCGTCGGGCAGCCATACAGGCCGACCACGGCAGGGAAGGGCGGCCGGATGCGCGGGTAGCCGCGCTTCCCCTCCAGCGATTCCATCAGCGCCGACTCTTCGCCGCACTCGTACGCCCCCGCGCCCGTGTGCGTGCACAGGTCAAAGGTGAAATCCGTGCCCAGGATCTTGCGGCCTAGATATCCGCGCGAATAGGCTTCCAGGATGGCCACGTCTACGATGTCCAGCACGTAGCGGTATTCGCCGCGGATGTAGATGAATCCCTGCCGCGCGCCGACGGCGCGCCCGGCAATTACCATCCCTTCGATGAGCTGATGCGGGTCCAGCTCCATCAGCGGGCGATCTTTACAGGTCCCCGGCTCGCTCTCGTCGGCATTGCACAGGATGTATTTCGGTTTGGGCGAATCCCTGGGGACGAAGCTCCACTTCATCCCCGTTGGGAAGCCTGCGCCGCCGCGCCCGCGGAGATTGGATTTCTTCACCTCCTCGACAATCTGCTCGGTGGTCATCCCCTTGAGCGCCTTTTCCAGGGCCCGGTAACCCTGCTGCGCCAGGTAGACGTCGATGGTGTGCGAGTCCTCGACGCCGAAGCGCTGGCTGATGACTGTTGCCTCCGACGGCAGACGCTCATGCTTCGCGCCCGTGATGCAGTCCACCGGGCGGGGTTTCTGGCCAGCGCGGAGCCTGTCGAGAATGGCGTCCACGTCGTCCAGGGTCAAATCCTCATAAAAGTCATAGTTCACCTGGAGAGCAGGAGCTCCGGTACAGGCGCCGATGCACTCCACCTCCTCGAGGGAAAAGACGCCGTCGGGCGTGGCCTGCTTATGGCCGATGCCCAGTTTCCGCTGGCAGTGCTCGTAAAGCTGCTGCCCGCCGCGCAGCATGCAGGAGATATTCGTGCACACCTGGACGTGGTATTTGCCCAGCGGCTGGCGGCGGATCATCGAGTAATAGGCCAGCGTTTCGGTCACCTGCACGGGGCGCACGTCCACGCGGCGCGCAATTTCCCCGGCCATCTCCTCGCTGACGTGCCCGAAATGGTCCTGCGCATACATGGCCATGGGAATCAGAGCGGAGCGCTTCACCGGGTAGCGCTTCAGCAGCTCGTCGAACTTTGCGGCCAATAGAGCAGGGAGCTGCATCAGCGGTCAATCTCCCCCAGCACGATATCCAGCGTCCCAATGCATGCCACCACGTCGGCAATCAGGCGCCCCTCGCAGATGACCGGCAGCGCTTGCAGGTTCGCGAACGAGGGCGTGCGCATCTTCACGCGCAGTGGCTTCGGCGAGCCATCGCTGGCCACATAGCAGGCCACTTCACCGCGTCCCGATTCCACCACCGCCTGCACTTCCCCCGGCGGCGGCGAAAAACCTTCGGTAAAAATCTTGAAATGGTAGATGAGCGCTTCCATCTCCGTTTTCATCTTCTCCCGCTGGGGCGGGATGATGCCGGGCGCGTCAGCGCGGATGGGGCCGTCGGGCGGGACGCGCTCCATCGCCTGGCGCACGATGCGCAGGCTCTGGCGCATCTCCTCGACGCGCACCAGGTAGCGGGCGTAGCTGTCGCCCTCCTGGCGCACGGGCACGTCGAACTCGTACTCCTCGTAGCCCGAATAGGGGAACACCTTGCGGACGTCGTAGTCCACGCCACTGGCGCGCAGCGTGGGCCCGCTCACGCCGATGGCCAGAGCGTCCTGCGCGCTCAACGGGCCGACCCCCATGGTGCGTCCCATCCAAATGCGGTTCCTGGTCAGCAGCTCCTCGTATTCCTGGATGCGCGGCGGGAACATTTCCACGAAGCGCTGGATGCGCTCGAGCCATCCCGGCGGCGGCTCGACGCTGAGACCGCCGATGCGGAAATAGCTGGTCATCATCCGCTGGCCGGAAATCATCTCGAAAATCTTGACGATCTCCTCGCGCTCGCGGAAGCAGTACAGAAAGACCGACATGGCCCCCAGGTCGATGGCATGGGTGCCCAGCCAGACCAGATGGCTGGCGATGCGCGTGAGTTCCGAGAGCAGCACGCGGGTGATTTGAGCGCGCCTCGGCACCTCCAGGCCCAGCAGCTTTTCCACGGCCAGGCAATAGACCAGGTTATTGGAGAGCGGGGAAAGGTAGTCAATGCGGTCGGTGAGCGGGATGACCTGGGAATAGGTGAGCTTTTCACAGTTCTTCTCAATGCCGGTGTGCAGGTAGCCGATGTCCGGCTTCGCGGAGACCACCGTCTCGCCGTCCAGTTCCAGCACCACGCGCAAGACCCCGTGCGTGGACGGGTGCTGCGGCCCCATATTCAGGACCATCGTCTTGGCCGGGCCGGTGACGGTCTCTACAGTAGTCATAACGCGAGTTCACCCAGCATCTAGCGGTACCCTTCAACGGGATAATCTTTTCGCAGGGGGTGACCTTCCCAGTCCTCGGGCATCAGGATGCGCCGCAGGTCCGGGTGGCCTTCGAAGCGCACCCCGAACAGGTCAAACACCTCGCGCTCGTGCCAGTTGGCTCCGGTCCAGACGGAGGTCACGGATTCCACCGCGTGGCTGTCCGAGCCCACCCGGACCTTTACGCGCAGGCGCTCGCGGCGTGAGAGCGAGACCAGGTGATAATTCAATTCGAACCGCGGCTCGAGCGGCATCCGATCGACGGCAGTCACGTCACACAGGTAGGTAAAGGCCAGTTCCGGGTCGCTGTGCAGAAGTTCGGCGACATGCCGCAGCCGCGCGCGAGGCACCTCGATTGTCAATTCGCCGCGATACGCAGAGACCTCGCTCACGGCGCCAGGGGCAAGCTCTGCAAGGCGGCGAAGGACAGCATGATCCTGCAATTCCTGCGGAGTTGACATAAATGCATGCCCGTCACATTCCCACGCGGGCCAAGTTCCGGGTGCCGCACGGCAGGCGGCGCCGCGAGGACTGCCCTGGCACTCGCCGGTAGCCGTCTTCCACCCCAGCGCACAAACCGATCAGTTCTGGCTGCTCCCGCACTGCCCTAGCGGTTCCAATCGAGCGCGCCCTTCTTCCACAAGTAGATGTATCCGACCAGGACAATCCCGATGAACAGCACCATCTCCAGAAAACCGAACAGCCGGGCGTTGCCCTCCCAGTCGCCATAGATCAGCGCCCAGGGATAGAGGAAGATGGCCTCCACGTCGAACAGAATAAACACCATGGCCACCAGGTAGAATTTTACGGAGAAGGGCTGCCGTGCGTCGCCCTCCGGCCGCACACCGCATTCATAGGCTTGACCTTTGCCGCGCGTGCGGCGGCCCCGGCCTACCAGGCTGGAGAGGGCTACAATCGCGCCGGCCACCACCATCGCTGCGATGATGTGAACGAGAAGCGGCGCATAACTGTCGAGGTAGCGGGTGTCCATCTCGTTGGCGGTGCTATAATAGCGGCCCAGCGGTCAGGGGTCAATTCCGCCTCGGACCGCGTTGCCCGGGGCCGTTGTCAGACTTTCTGCTTGGGAGCCCGTGCCCCCGTGATCTTCGGTTTTAATACGGACATCAAAGTCGGCAAGATTGTTTATCACGTGCAGACGGAAGACCGCGGCCAGTCCAACCCGGTGATTGATACCACGGTGTACGTCGGCGGGCGCGTGCTGCACAAGCAGGCCTCTTCCTACAAACAGCTCTTCGAGTCGCCGGACTTCACCCCGCAGATACTTCGGCAGTGCCTGGAAGAACAGCACCGCGGGATCATCGAAGATTTGCGCAGCGGAGCGCTGAAACTGGACGCGCCTGCGCCGCCCGCGCGCCAGGCTGCCACGCCCGCCCGGACGGGAATCCATGTGCAGTTGTTGAACCCCGCCTCGTGGCTTGCCGCAGGCACGGCACGGCTGAAAGTGGAAGTGAAATCCAGCACCACATTTGAGTGCGTCCCGGGAGTGCGCGTCCGGGCGACCATTCAGGGCGCCAGCGGCCCGGTGGTCTTCACCGCCCTGACGAATGCGGAAGGCCAGGCAGAAATCACTTTTCCGCTTCCGCGCATGGGACCGGGCGGCGCGGACCTGCTCATCCACGCGACCGGAATGGCCGGCGACGACGAGATCAAGTATTCCTTGAAGCCCAAGGCCAAAGCTGCGGCCGGTGCGGCCGCGTCCGCCCCCGCTGCAGCCGCCGCCAAGCAGTGATCCCTCACGCGATGACCGTTACCATCAACGGCGAGTCCCGCGAAATCCCGGAGACACTCAGTGTCGCGGACTTAGTGGAGCATCTCGGTCTAAGCGCGGGGCGCGTAGCCGTGGAGCAGAACCGGGAGATCCTCCCCCGGGAGCACTGGGAAGAGAGGCAGATCGCCGGCGGCGACAGCTTTGAGATTGTCCACTTTGTCGGCGGCGGGTAGCCGGGCGGGAGGAGAGGGGCGCTGGTTGCTGCGCCCCGGTTCAAACTTCGTTCGCCTTCCTATTTTTTCCGTGTGACCTCGAACACTTCCAGCTTGGCGTCTTTCCCGCCCTCGCGCCACGTCCAGCTGTGCGTAATGTGGTCGTTGTCCACAAATTTCAGCACCATCCCGCGCATATGGCCGTCTTTGGGATCTGCGAGATTGGTGATGTCCTGAAAGACAAATTCCAGTTCATTGCCGTTTTTCAGCCCCTTGGAAACCATCCGCGGCTGGTTGCCCATGGAGCAGTAGTGCGTCATCACCAGGCGATCGCCGTCGCGGACGTACATGGTGACCATATCCGAGCTGTCCGCGCTGTGTATGGTTTCCTCCACGGCCGTGCCGTTGGACACCACGCTGTAGGACACCGCCGTCGGCTCCTTCTTCTCGCCGTAGGTGCCTTCCCAGCGGCCCGCAAGCGACTTGAGTTTCTCAAAGGCTGGGTTGGGCGCCTGTGCCGGCGGCGCCATCTGCGCCGAACCGGCAAGGACAATCCCGGTCAACAGAACCAGAACAGCAGCCCCGTCCATTGCGCGTTTCATGGGTTTTCCTCTCCCTCGTTGCTGTGCAACGCAGCTTGCTACGCTCCCCCCAGCGTGGTGACCAGCTGATCGAAGCACCCTTCCCAGCCCTTGCGGTGCTCATCGCGCTGGCTCTCCGGCAACTGCTCGTGCGTCAGGGTGACCTCCGTAAAGGCCGAGGTCCCCAGCGCCCGGAATTCTACGGTCACCAGCGACTGATCGAAGTCTGCTCCCTCCCACCACCACGTGAACACCAGCTTCTCCGGCGGCCTCACTTCCTTGTACGTCCCCTGGATGCGATACACCTTTTCGCCGCAGGGCGTCTCCAGCAGGTATTTTCCACCGGCGCGCGCATCGGCCTCGATGACCTTTACTTCCGGATTCCCCGGAGCCCGCGCGAACCACCGCGCCATCAGTTTCGGACTGGTCCACGCGTCGAAGACTTTTTCCCGCGGCGCCGCAAACGTCCTCCGGATTCGGACCGCGGCTCCCGGCGCTGCGCTTGGTGTGGCCATCTTGAATCCTCCCCTTTCGATGTTTCAAGAAACTCTGCCAGGGCATCGAATTGTGCTTCCCAGAACCTGCGGTAGAAACTAATCCACTCGCCCGCCGAGGCCAGCGGGGCGGGGGACAGGCGGCAACGTCGTATGCGGCCTGCCTTTTCCTGCTCCAGCAGGCCTGCGCGTTCGAGCACGCGCAAATGTTTGGACACCGCGGGCAGGGACATCTCAAACGGAGCGGCCAGCTCCGTTACCGACAACTCGCCCAGGGCCAGGCGGGCCAGGATGGCGCGACGGGTCTCATCGGCCAGCGCGCCGAAGGTGGCGCTCAGGCGGGCCCGGGAATGCTTAACCATATGGTTTAGTATTGTCCGGTTCCGCGCCGTTGTCAAGTCTTTTTTTCGGGAAACCGGTTGTGGCGGAGCGACCCTCAACTGGGTCTGTCACGCCGCCCTTCAGTCCAGCAGGTGCCCCAACTTGTGCTTCTTGGTGTGCAGGTACGCCCGGGTGCGGTGCGAGGCCCGCGGCTGGCAGGGAACGCGCTCGACCACGCGGATGCCCGCGCGCTGGAGCTGCTCGACTTTGTCGGGATTGTTGGAGAGCAGGCGCACGCGGTGCGCGCCCAGGCAGCGCAGCACGGCGGCGGAGAAGGCATAGTCGCGGGCATCGGCTGCGAACCCCAGGCTCTCGTTGGCCTCGACGGTGTCCATCCCGCGGTCCTGGAGTTGATAGGCGCGCAGCTTGTTCATCAGACCGATCCCGCGGCCTTCCTGCGGCAGGTAAAGCAGCACGCCGCTGCGCGCGCGGCCGATTCTTTCCAGCGCCAGCTCCAGTTGCGCGCGGCAGTCGCAGCGCTCCGAACACAGCACGTCGCCCGTCAGGCACTGCGAATGGATGCGCACCAGCGGCGCGCCCCCGTTGAGGCGCCCGCGCACCAGTGCCACGGCGGACTCGCTTGCGCCGTATCCCTCCAGCCCGATGATGGTGAAGCGTCCATACCGCGTGGGGAGCTCTGCTCGCGCCACCACGTGCACAGAAGACCCCGCGCCGCGTTTTGAATTTCGTTTCATCCTCCTTGCAGTATAGCAGGAGTGTGCGGGCAACCCTCGAAGCGTGAACCGCCGTCGCGAGGCGGAGTCCGGCAAAGCATTTGCAGCCCAGTACATCAGGAGCCGCCTGGGCGCTGCGGGAGGTCGCCACTTGTCCAGGGTCAGGGACCGTGCTTGCCGCGCTGCTGTGACCGCCATCATCGGGTTCAGTCCCGCGGCTTTACACTCTGCGTCCGGCTTGGCACACTACATTCGATGCGCGGGGACTCCGCGCGACTCCGATGGACACCGCCCTTGCTGCCAACGCGCTGATCTTCCTGCTGGTGCTCAAGGTGGGCCTGGCGGCCTCGCTGGCCGCCTTGCTGGCGCGGTCCAAAATGTTTCGGGCAGTGCTGTTCATCGAAGCTCGAACGCCGGAAGAGAAAGCTCAGCTGATGCTGTTTCTGGCCACGCCGCTGGCCATCGGCGTCATCCTCAGACTCCTGGGCCCCTATCCCTTTGCAGACCTTACGCTGGAAGGCGCTTTCCTGCTGGGAT
>Ga0247727_10004796_pt1 | contig 28230 bp, 25 predicted proteins | sample WisWelCaveWW1625_FD_202498 | JGI IMG/M metagenome (GOLD analysis project Ga0247727, IMG submission 202498) | Biofilm microbial communities from Wishing Well Cave, Virginia, United States - WW16-25 | ecosystem: Environmental > Aquatic > Deep subsurface > Groundwater > Cave microbial mat | place...
CTGTCATTCACAGCGGCGAACCTGGACATTTTCCGCTCGACAGATAACGGGGCGACGTTCACCGGTCCCATCAACGGTTCGCCGGGCCTCCCTTCGGGCAGCCAGGACAAGGAATGGATCGCGGTGGACAACTTCCCCGGTACGGGTTTCGGCAACGTCTACATGTTCTGGCGCAATTTCGGCACGCCGAGTGGGATGACGTTCACCAAATCCACGAATGACGGATTGGCATGGTTCCCCAGCGGCGGCACGCTCCTGGCCAGCGGCACTGGCCAAGGCGCGCAGGTCGTCGTCGGCGCAGACCATGCCGTGTACGCTTTCTGGTACGACAGCAGCGTCACTCCACGCCGCATTGCGCTGCGCAAGTCGATCGACCTCGGTACGTCGTTCGGCGCGACCAACACAGTTACCACATTTATCGGCACGGGCGTGAACGGTGATCTCGGACTGGGCGGATTTCGTAGCAGTTCCTTCCCTCAAGTCGTAGTCAATCCCGTCAGCGGCAATCTGTACATCGTGTATCCCGATCTCACCGGGGGTGCGGACAAAGGCAACATCTATTTCCGGCAGTCAACCGATGGCGGCACCAATTGGAGTGCCGCGGTGCAGCTCAACGACGACGGTACGACTCGCGCGCAGTGGCAGCCCGGGATCGCCGTGCGGCCGGACGGCACGGCGTTGTCGGCTTGCTGGTACGACCGGCGCAGCGATCCCGCCGATGCGTTGATCGAACGCTGGGGTGTAACGGCCACGATCTCGGGCAGCACCCTCACGTTCGGTCCGAACTTCTCGCTCAGTCCCCAATTCCCGGCCGTGTTCGGCGTTGATCCCGTAGTCAATGCAACGTACATGGGCGACTACGACCAGATGGCTGCCGACAATAGCTTCTTCTACACGATCTGGGGTGACAACCGGGACCAAAGTATCGCAGCCCCATCGCGCAAGAACGCAAACATTCGTTTCGCACAGTTCCAACTTGTCCCACCGGATGACCTGAAGATCTCGCCGTCGACCGGGCTGAGTTCGAACGGTGGAACCGGCGGGCCATTCTCCCCGGCCTGCGCGACGTACACGCTCACCAACTCCGGCACGGCATCGTTCACGTGGTTCGCCACGCACACCCAGTCGTGGATTGATGTCACGCCATCAACCAGCACGCTCGGCGTCGGTACGACAACGAACGTGGATGTCTGCATCAACAGCAGCGCCAACGCTCTTGGCGCCGGCGCATACTCTGACACCGTGACCTTCAGCAATGCTGCAAGCGGCGTCACGCAGACCCGCAGCGCCAACCTGACTGTTTCACCACCAACGATATTCCTCGCCGACTTCGAAGACGGCAGCGGCGGCTACAGTGCCGATGGTTTCACCTACACCGCCTCCGGTGTTCTATCCAATCTTTGGCACGGCTCGACCCGTCGTTCTGTGTCGCCGACGCACTCCCAGTATTACGGTCTGGAGATTGCCGGCAACTACGATACCGGCGCTCAAAACGGCGGGAACCTCCTCTCGCCTACCATCTCGCTGGCGGGCGTCACTGCGCCGATCACGATATCGTTCAAGTATTTCCTCGTGACCGAAAACTTCTCGCCCTACGACGCGGCGACCGTGCAAATCTCGACCAATGCCGGTAGCACATGGCTTAGTTTGGTTACGTTGGCCAACTCCTCCACATTTACAACCTCGTCATTTGACATCTCCGCACACGCCGGCAAGAACCTCCTCGTCCGCTTCAATTTCGACACCGTCGACAGTGTTCTCAATACATTTGAGGGTTGGTACGTGGACGATGTGATGGTTACCGGCGTCACCCCCATCGATCCGTTCACCACCTGGCAAACCCACTATTTCCCCGGCGACGGTCCGAACGCGGCGCCGGATGCGGATCCCGACGGTGACGGGTTGAGCAACACCAACGAATTCCTGACCGGCTTCAATCCGACCAACAGCACGGCGTACCTGCACATCGTCAGCGTCGTGCAAACGAATAGCGATATCGACATCACGTACCGTGGAGCCAACGGCGACAACACCTGGTCGCCCGGGATCGCTTCCCGCACAAACATGCTGGAGTTCACGACGGGCATCGGCGACGGCAGTTACACGAACAACTTCGTGAGCACCGGCCTCACCAACATTCTGAGCGGCGGGACCGGCGTTGGCGTGATCACCAACATCGTGGAAAGCGGCGGAGTCACCAACGTCCCGGCCCGGTACCACCGCATTCGCCTCGTCCCATAGCCAAGCAAATACTTGGCCTCCGCGCCAATCAGCCAGAATCTTTTTCATTGGCAACCGGCTAGCTGTATGGTATCCGACGATGCACACCGTGAATCCCTTCCGCCTTACGCGCCTCGTCGCGCTGCTGCTTCCGCTAACGCTCACTTCCCTTTTCGCCGCCGCACCTGACGCCGACCTTGCCCGAGCCGTTCGCGATCCCGGCACGACATTCGTTCGCGTCCGCATCCACAATGACGCCGAACGCGCCGCCGCCCGGCAACTCGGTCGCATCGTGGACGACTACGGCCCGTTTGTCGTCGTTGCCACCGCCGGTCCGCCGCAGAATTCGGCGCGTCTTGAGTTAACGCCGCTCGAAACGAAGATTCACATCCGCGCGTTCCGCTTCGATCCGGTTCGCGAGAACGTCGCCCGCAACACCGGCAAAGCCGATGGCGACTACTACCTCGTCCAACTTGCCGGTCCGGCACGCGACGAATGGCTCGACGAAATCCGCAAAGCCGGCGGCGAAGTGATCCAATACGTCCCACACCACGCATTTCTCGTCCACGCCACGGCGGCCGGCATCGATGCGATTTCCAAACAGCCACGCGTCCGCTGGACCGGCGTGTATCAGCCGGCGTACCGGCAGACGCGAGACGTGGCCGCCGATCGCGCGCTGTACGACGTCGCGTTGTTCAAGCGCGCCGACCGGGTGAAATTCCGGCAAGAAGTCCGGCGCGTAGACGGCCGGCTGCATCGGGAAGCTACCTTGCCGGCCAACTTTTTCGACGTGATGCGCGTGGAACTCGATGCGGCCGGCGTGGCCGCGCTCGCGCAACTGCCGGATGTCGTCGCCATCGACCGGTGGTACCCGCCCGAGAAGGAAGACGAACGCGCCGCCCAGATCGTGGCCGGCAACTACACCAGCCAAAGTTCGATCGCGGCTCCCGGCTACGATTCGCTCGCGCAATTTGGCGTGGATGGCACGAACGTCACCGTCTCTGTTGTGGACGATGGCGTGGGCATTCCCGGCGACGGCGGTTTCTACATCACGGCGAGCAACGCCACGAACGGCCCGCTGCGTGGCGCTTCGGCTGGAGCCACCGGTCACGGCCACTTGAACGCAACGATCATCGCCGGCAACTCGCCATTCTCCGTTCTCGATCCGTTGGGGTACAACTACGGCTTGGGCATCGCGCGCCGCGCCGGCATCATCAACATTCCCTTCCTGCGTTCGGGCTACACTGGTGTGGAAGCGGACACGGTCAATGATACCGTCACCACGGCCGGCCCAAACGGCGCGAAGGGCAATGTTTCGAACAACTCGTGGGGTTCCGGGACCAACGGCAACGCCTATGATTCGCTTGCCGCGCAATACGATGGCTTCGTGCAGGACGCCTCCACCGCCGGCACGATTGATCCGCTCTGCATCGTTTTCTCCGCCGGCAACTCCGGCTCGAGCGGGCTGACCCGACCGAAGGTTGCCAAGAACATCATCGCGGTCGCCAATTCGATGAATCTGCGCGGTGACCTCTACGGCATCGCTACTAACATCGACATCCTCGATAGCTCATCGAGCATCGGGCCCGCCGCCGATGGCCGGGTCAAGCCCGACATCACCGCGCCCGGTAGTGCGATCACGGGCGGTCGCTCGGGCACGGATGCCTTGTTTGGCAACATCGACTCATTTCATCGCTGGAGCGTCGGCACGTCACACGCGGCGCCGCAGGTGGCTGGGGCGGCGGCGCTGTTCACGCAATTCTGGAAAGGCGGCCACGGCGGCACCAACCCTAGCCCGGCCTTGATCAAGGCGGCGCTCATCAACGGCGCCGTCGAGATGAACAGCACGCGCTCGACGAGCCCGATCCCGAACGCCAACGAAGGCTGGGGCCGCCTCCATCTCAAGAACGTCCTCAATACCGGCGTGCCCACCAAATACGTCAACGAGAGCGTGCCGTTCTCCAATGTCGGCGATCAATACTCTTTTACCGGTTTCACGGCGACAACTTCGCGCCACGTGCGCGTGACCCTCGTCTGGACCGATCCGCCCGGCGTCAGCGATCCCGCGCTGGTCAACAACCTCGACCTCGAAGTCACCGTCGGCGGCCCGACGTACAAAGGCAACGTGTTCTCGGGCGGTGTGTCCGTGGCCGGTGGCAGCGCCGACACGCTCAACAACGTCGAGAACGTTTTCCTGCCGGCGGGCATCGCCGCCGGCACGCCAATTACTGTCGTCGTGCGCGCCACCGCGCTCAACGGCAACGGCATCCTCGGTAACGCTGACAGCAGCGACCAACATTTTGCGCTCGTCGTGTTCAACGCGACCGAAACGACCACGCCCGCGATTGTCGCGGCAGGGGCGACGCTGACCGGCGAGAACTGCGCGCCCGGCAACGGCGCGATCGATCCGAATGAAACCGTCACCGTCAAACTCGGGTTGCAGAATGTTGGTTCCGCCAATGCCTCGAATGTGACCGCCGCGTTGCTGGCCACCGGTGGCGTGACCTCGCCGAGCGGCGCGCAATCGTACGGCGCGTTGCTGGCCGGCGGCGGTACGGTGGCGAATTCATTTACGTTCACCGCGAGCGGTTCCTGCGGCGGCAGTGTGACCGCCACACTCCAAATCCAAACGAACGCAACCAACTTCGGCACGGTGAGCTATAGCTTCACGCTCGGTACGCTCGCTGCGGCGACGAATGTGTTCTCGAATACTGGCACGATTACAATCCCGGCCAGCGGCACCAGCGGCAACGCGTCGCCGTACCCCTCAACGATCGCCGTTGCCGGCTTGGGAACCTCGTTGTCGAAGGTGACCGTCACACTCACGAACCTAAACCACACGTTCCCGTCGGATGTTGATGCACTGTTGGTGGGACCGGGCGGTCAGAGTGTGATTCTCATGTCGGATGCCGGCTCCGGCACCGACATCAACAATGTCACGCTCGCCTTCGATGACGCCGCGGCATCGCTTACGACCGCCGCAATTACTTCCGGCACGTACAAACCCACCAATCTCACCACAGGCGATCCGTTCCCAGCGCCGGCTTCGACGAATCTACTCGGAACCGCTCTCTCAGTGTTCAATGGCACTAATCCGAACGGAACGTGGTCGTTGTACGTTGTGGATGACGCGGGTACAGATATCGGCAGCATCGCCAATGGCTGGAAATTGACGATCGTGACTTCCAGTAACGTCTGCTGCAGCGCGATCATCCTGGATTCTGACGGCGACGGCATACCGGATGCCTCAGACAATTGCCCGAGCGTGGCCAACGTCGATCAAGCCAACAACGACGGCGATTCACTCGGCGATGCGTGCGATCCCGATGACGATAACGACGGTTTGACGGACACATGGGAAATGACCTACGGGCTCGATCCCTTCTCGGCAGCCGGCGGCAACGGCGCGGCCGGCGATCCCGATGGCGATGGTCTCACCAACGAGCAGGAGTTCACCGCCGACACCAATCCCATTGATCCCGCCAGCGCGTTGCGCGTGACGGCGATTGCGACGAGCGGCGCGGATGTAGTGGTGACCTTCACCAGCGTGAGTGGCAAGCAATACCGGCTCGAACGCAAGGCTGACCTCCTCGATCCGTCGTGGACGCAGGTGACCGACGTCACGGCGACCGGCACGACGACACAAGCGTCCGATCCAGGCGCCGCCAGCCTGCCGCAACGCCATTACCGGGTGCGGCTGCTGCCGTAACACTTGCGCAGGATGCCGAAGGACATTACGATGGACATAGTCATGGGTCACAAGGGCAACATCGTCGTGTTACTGTTCTTCCTCGCGGTGGCGCCGGTCGCGGCGGCGGTTATGATTGATCTGCGGTTGGTGACCGGCAACGTGACGAATCCCGTGTACGTCACCCATGCCGGCGACGGGTCGGGCCGGTTGTTTATCGTCGAGCAGAACGGGCGCATCAAGGTGTTCGACGGAACGAATTTGCTGGCGCAACCGTTCCTCAATATCACCACCCAAACGCTGTTCTCCGGGGAGCAAGGCTTGTTGAGCATGGCGTTCCATCCCGGCTATGCGACGAACGGCCACTTCTATGTGTACTTCACCAACACCAACGGCACCAGCAATGTCGTCGCGCGGCTCACAGCCACGCCACCGAGCACCAACATCGTCAACGCCAGCACGCTGCAGACCGTCTTACGCATCCCGCACGTCAACGCCGACAACCACAACGGCGGTCCGCTTCAATTTGGCCCCGACGGCTATCTCTACATCGGCACCGGTGATGGGGGCGGCGGTTGTGACGATTCCGGCGCCGGCAACAACGCGCAAAACCTAGGTTTGCTGCTGGGTAAGATGCTCCGCATCGATGTAAACAACTTTGCGACGAATTACACGATCCCGCCCGGCAACCCGTTCGTGGGCGTGGCCGGCGCGCGGCCGGAGATTTGGGCGTACGGCTTGCGCAACCCGTGGCGCTTCAGTTTCGATCGGCTCACCGGCGACCTCTGGATTGGCGACGTGGGACAAGACCAGCGCGAGGAGGTGGACATGCGTCCTGTCTCCAGCACCGGCGGCGAGAACTATGGCTGGCGGCTCTACGAAGGATTTTTGACAAACACATGCAACGTCGCCTTCAGCAACGTGACTTCCGTGTTGCCGGTGTTCGACTATGACCAGACACTCGGCCGGTGTGCCGTGATGGGCGGTTACCGGTATCGCGGGGCAAAGATTTCACCGTTGGTGGGGACTTACTTGTACGCGGATGAGTGCGGCGGCCAAGTGTACGGGGCAACGCTGAATGCCGGCGCATGGAGCAGTGTGTTGCTGACGGACACGGTGTTCACCGTCACCTCGTTTGGCGAGGACCAAGCCGGGGAGCTGTACCTCACGCGGTACGCCACTGCGGGATCCATCTACCAGATCGTCTGGAAGGACACCGACACCGACGGGATGCCGGATGATTGGGAGAACGATAATACCCTCAATCCCAACAGCGGCGCGGACGCTTCCCAAGACATCGACGGCGATGGATTCACGAATTTGCAGGAGTTCCTGTCGTCCACCAATCCGCACAACGCCGGCAGCGCACTCCGGGTCACGAACATTCAGCGCGCCGGTAACGATCTCACGGTGAATTTCACCAGCGCGTCCAACCGGCTCTATCAGGTCGAAACGACGACTAATCTGGTTGGCGGTGTCTGGAGTCTCTTCACGAACAACATCAGCGGCACCGGAAACATCCTCGCGGTGATTGAGGCCGGCGCCGTGGTGGGGACCAACCGGTTCTATCGCGTCCGCGTAATGCCCTGACGCCTGCTGGGAAAAATCTTGCGCGGGATGCGGCGCTTTGCTAGTTTACGCGCCTCAATCGGCGCGTCCGTAGCTCAATTGGCTAGAGCAGCTGACTCTTAATCAGCGGGTTCTCGGTTCAAGTCCGAGCGGGCGCACCACTCCTTCCCGGCACACTCATGTCGAAAAGGCCGATGTCAGCCGGCTACCGGCGTCACGGCTGGCGACTTAGCGGCGCGCGCCATAGTGGCCCAGCAATGCGGACACTGACGTAGCGCCACTGCGCTCGATGGCCCGACGATCAATCACGTAGAGATTGAACGGCGAATCCTGAACACGATCCCACCGGCGATACTCGGTCTTGAGCGCCGAGCCGGTAATCTCAACTTTTTGCGGCGTGCCGTACGTCGGTGTGTTCTGGCTTGGCGTGACAGAAGTCTGGTCCGCCCGGACCCGAGCCGCCCCAAGGAGAACCACGAGGCTGACTGCGATGATCAGTTTTCTCATATTGCGACCTCCTGACTTTGACTCAACGTACTCTCAAGCACCGTGTTGGCAAGCTATTTTACCGGTCGCTAGGCCAAGACTGCCAGTTCCTGCTCCAACAATCCGGCCAGCGGTTTCACGGTCTCGCGCCCGAAATCAAACCGGCACCCCGCCGCCGCGAACAACTCCGGCAGCGGTCGCGACCCGCCGAGCGCTAACGCTCGCCGGTAGGAGTCCAAAGCGAGCGGTCTATTCCGCTTGGAGTTGGCCCACACTTGAAGGGCACCGAGCTGCGCGATGCCATACTCGATGTAGTAAAACGGGCTGAGGAACAGGTGGAGTTGCCGGTGCCAGAGATTGGAACGGGCCCGCTCGTGGCCACTCCAGTTTGTGTCGCCACCGAAGCGTTTCATGAGCGCATCCCACGCCGCCGTTCGCTCGGCGCGGGTGTGACCGGGATGCGTGTAGATCCAATGTTGGAACGCGTCCACCGTCGCAATCCACGGAAAGAGGACCACGATCATCTCCAGATGCCCGTACCGGGCCCGCTTCACGTCGGCGGGGCTGTAGAATTCGTCGAGGAATTCATTGCCGAGCAGTTCCATACTCATCGAGGCGACCTCGCAGAACTCGATCGGCACATTGTTGCGGTAGGCGAACAACTCCTCCTGCTGCGTCGCCAACGCGTGAAACGCGTGGCCCCCCTCGTGCAACAGCGTCTCCACATCACGCTGCTGGCCGACCGCATTCATGAAGATGAAGGGCAGCCGGGATTCGTTGAGATTGCTCTGATAGCCGCCGGGACCTTTGCCCTTCCGGTTATCGAGATCCAACAGCCGGCGATCGCGCATCCCCTGGAACTGCGCTCCCAACTCTGGATGAACCCGGTGGAAGATCCGGTAGGTGCGCTCGATCATGTCTTCCACGTGCTCGAACGGCCGCAGCGGTGCCCGGTTGCGGGGATCGACGGCGAGATCCCACGGCCGGAGTGGCTCGACGCCCAATTGGGTGCGGCGTTGCGCGTGCAACTCGCGCAAGACCGGCAGGAATTCGCTTTCGACGGTATCGTGAAATCGCAGGCAATCCTCGGGTGTGTAGTCAAAGCGCCGGTGCATGCGAAACGCGTAGTCCCGGTAGTTGGCGAAGCCGGCATTGCGGGCAATCCTCTGCCGGAGCGAGATCAGTTGCTCGAAGATTTCCTCGAGCCGGTCGACCTCCTGCAACCGACGGTTGGCGACAAGCTCCCAGGCCTCCTGCCGGAGGGCGCGATCGGTTTCTTCCAGATACCGGCCCATTTGGGCCAACGTGCGCTCTTCACCGCGAAATGGAACCGTCAGCGATCCCATCAACTTCTGATATTGTTGTCCGAGTTTGTTCTCTTCGGTCTGAAGCGGAACGTTTTCCTCCCGGAAGAGTTCGACCTGCACTTCCACATCCCGGTCGAAGACGGCGTATCGATCACGGGACAGACGGGAACGTTGGGCGTGAGCCAAATAGAGTTGCGCGAGGGTGAATTGGCGGGGCTTGGTACGCGGCTCGATTTCCTCGACGAAGTGGAGGTAGGCCTTCTCGGCGGCGGCGTCCTCCGTGTGGCAGGTCATCGCGATGTAGCGCCGGGTGCCTTCCTCATCAATGGCGGCGGAGAGTTCACCCCAATCGAGCAACCACTGTTCGAGATCAGCCGGGGAGACACAGGTGGCCAGCCGGGCGCCGAGCCGGTCGAAGAGTGGCTCGAGTTGCGGCCAATCCCCGCAATCGGCGTGGGCCGGTACGAATCGGCGCGGCGCGTAAGCCGGCAGTGCTCCAAATGGTAGCGTGGTCATCTCTTCAAATGGTTACCCGAAAAGCGAAGGGGCGGCAACTTGAGAGTTGCCGCCCCCGTGCAACTGGCTTGACTTAGAACCTCTTGCTCAGTTCGATGTACACAAACCGCCCAATGATGTCATACGTCGCCTTGTCAGTGGTGTCCTCGGAGGATGAGGCGATGAGGGGCACGTCCTCGTCGGTCACGTTGTTGACGCCAACCGAGATACGCGTGCCGTCATACCACCGGCGGGAGTCGCTGTTGTTCCTGCCGAATTCATAACCGACTTGCATGTCGATTTTGAAGTACTCGGCAACAGTCCACCCCGACCCGTCCACCGTGAAGAAGTCGCCGAATATGTCGTTGACCTCCGGGACGTACTTCGCGTTCACACCAATCGTGAGCTGGTTCGCGCCGACGGCCTTATCCCACGTCACGCCCGAGTTGATAAGGTAATCGGGCAGCGTTCCCTGCGCTCCGGGCGCCACACCCTGGAACTGATCGGTGAATGTGCCCGCGTATTCGAAGGAGCCGCTGATGGGATCCGAATAGTCGTACTTGAACAGGACGTTGGCATTGGCATAGAGCGTGAACGTTCCCAGCGAATCCGTCGGGATCTCATAGATTGCGCTCAGATCCAAGCCTTCTGTCTCCTGGCTTGCGCCATTGAGGCCGGGCAGGCCGAGCAGACCCCACGTGGCATCATTAACTTGATTGGGCGCCGTTGTGGTCAGGTGAGCGCCGCTCGCCGTCTGGTAGAACGGGGCGAACGGTGACGCCGAACCGAGGGCGTTGAGACTGTCAACCATCGTCTGTCCATCAATGTTAAAGATGTCGCCAGACGTTTTCACGTGGTAAAAGTCCACGCTTATCGACAAGCCCCGGATCGCTTTCGGTGCCAACACAATGCCGAATCCCCAGTTCACAGCGTCCACCGGTTTGAGGAACGGGTTGCTTGTGAACACCGAGGCTTCTTGGCGAGTGATCAGAGTGAGGTCGCTCGCGGACGTGGGCACTTCGTAGGAAACGGCCGTTTGCTGATCGCCACCGAACAATTGGTACGTGGTCGGCGCGATGAAGCTCTCCGAGTAACTGGCCCGCACCGTAATCTGCTCATCGATCGGCTGCCAACGCAGCACGAATTTCGGAACCGCCGAATCGCCACCTGGATCGAACGACTCAAATCGGCCAGCGGCCCGGACTTCCAGGCTGTGCATGATCGGCAGATCCATGTCTGGATTCGTAATCGGAATCAGGACCTCGGAAAACACGGCCCATGACCGGCGGGACCCACTCGTCGGCAAGCTCGCGTTGAGGCCCGGCGCCTTGGCGGTCTTGGTCAGACCATCGTAGTCAATCGCCAGCGAGGCTTCCCCGAATCCGGCACCAGCGGCGAACCCGATCTTGCCGGCCCTCCACTCAAACGGCTGGCCGGTGATCTGGGCGTTGGCGTTCCAGTCAATCGAGTTACCGAACTGGAACAGCGTCGCCTTCACCGTCTCGATGGTGGCCGGGTCGTTTTGGCCGGGGAGGGCGAAGACGTCATAGATCGGCACGTACGAGCCCGACGCGTCCTGCAACTGGCTCAACCCGGCGGCCGCCAACATCGCATCCGAGTTCGGCGTTACCGCGAGACTCAGTGCGGAGGCATTGACCGCGTTGACGGTCCGCGCCACCTGGTCGTACTGGTTGTAGGTGTAGCCGGCATCGTAGCCCCAGCCGTTGTCGAACTCGCCTTTCAGCCCGCCCACGAAGTGGTAGTAGTCCGTCTGCCCGTAGAACAACCGGTTGCCGAAGTCAATGAACCGGGTGCGAACGCGTGGATCGACCAGTTCAGCGCCCGGTCCGAGATCGATGCCGAACGGGTTCGTCGGGCTGCTGGCCGGTATGAACAGATTGCTAAACGCCGGGGCGAGTGAAATCATCGGCGCCGGCCCCAGGTTGCTCAAGCTGTTGATGTTGGCGTACAGGAAGGTCCCGTAGACCTGCAGCATTTTCTCGTTAAGATCGAATGTGCCGTCCCCGAAGAACGTATTGCGATCTTCTTTCTGGATGGCTTGGACCCCGAACTCGCGGGAGGTGTTGATGTATAGCGGGTTGCCGTTCGCCTGCTCGGCCAGCGTGTACGGCGCCTGTGTGGCCCCCGGATTGGCGGCCAGATACGCCGCGTTGTATTGCTCGACCGCGTCGTCAGTTCCCGGTGTCACCGCGAAGCCCGGAACGATTGGCGGCGCAGTGAAGGAAGCATTAAACTCTCCCGGATTCTTCGACTGCAATATCGTGCTGCCGCGTAACACCCACCGGCTGCCGTCTCCCTGGCCCACCTCACCCGGGAATGTTGGGCTGAGATACCCGCCAAACTCGGCGATGTTCAGGGCGTAAAGGTCGTCCAAGTCGAGGTCGGTGCGAGGGCGATCTCTCGCAAGGAGCGGGCTGTTATGATAGTACGATGCGGCGGCCACGAAGGAGGCCTTGTCTGTCGTGAAGCCGCTCACAATGGATGCGCCTTGCTCGTAATAGGTGCCTGTGCCAGTCGCGGTCCCGAACCGGCCTGTCATTTCCGTGCCGGTGTAGTCCCTCCGGGTGATGATGTTCACGACGCCACCGACGGCTTCGCTGCCATAGAGGGCGGAGGCTCCGTCCTTGAGGACTTCGATGCGCTCCACGGCGGCAATCGGAATCGTGCTTACATCCACAGCTCCACCGTTGCTGAACGTGCTGTTACCGAGGCGCCGTCCATTGAGCAGGACGAGCGTCGTAAGGTTGCGCAGCGCAATCTGCGATTCACCGTAGGTCGAGGAGTTGTTCAACTCGGAGCCGATACTGCCGTTGCCGGAAAAATTAACGTTCAATTTTCTCAGCGTGGTAATCATGTCGGTCGTCCCCGCCTTCTGGATGTCGGCGGCCGTGACAATGTCCAAGGGAGCACCACCGGACAATGCCGCGGGAATCAACGAACCCGTGACAACCATGCGCTCGATCTTCTTCACACCGTCCGATGGCGTGGAGAGTTTATCAAGATCCTCCTGGGTAACGGCGGTCACCGGCGAAGGTGCCGTCGCCTCGGGATCCACGGCTAAAGCTGACGAAACAAGATGAACCGTCAGGAACGCCACCAACAAACCGCCAACAACCTTGAGCACGTCCGCACACAGCCCTCGTTGCATCCTCTTCATAAGCCTCCTAGCCTCCGTGAGGTTTACAATTATGTTTGTGGAAGGACATGATGATTTCACAGAAAAGTAACCGTCTTTGCAAGCATTATTTTTCCAAAGTTTGAACAGAGTGAACCCGGCACTGTCAAAACTCTTTCTTCCGCACCGCCGGCCTACTTCTCTTTCTTCTTCGGATTCTGCATTTCCTCGACTTGCTTCACGAGATCATTGTACTGCTTCACCGTTTCGTTGCGATCCTTGACCGCTTCATTGGCGCGCTTCACCCATTCGTCGCGCTCCCCCACGGCTGCCTTGATGGTCTCATTCGCTTGCTTGATGCTTTCCCTGGCCTGCTTGACCTGGGCTTGCAGCATCACCACGCCATTCGAATACGCTTCGAGCGCCATGCCGAGATGGTTGGTCGCCTGGATCAGGCTGATGATGGTCATGCTGTTGCTGGCGATAACGTCACGCGCTTCCGTCAACCGTTTGTCGATCTGGGCAATCTGCAGGTCTTGCCGGTTGATGGTATTGGTGTAGTTCTGAATGGCGAGACTCTGGTCGTAGTTGACCTGCGTGACGGCCGTGATGTCCTGGCGCACACGCGCTTCCCGGAGCCATTGGTACGCCGTCAGACCGCACAGGCACAGTGCGAGGAAAATCAGGAGAGTTTGCAGATGGTTTTTCATCGGGAATTCTCAGGGCGTGGTTTCAGTGGTTTTGACAGAGAACGCGACCTTGCTGACGCCGGACCGCCGGACCAAGTCGAGGACGTAGATCATCGAGGCATGCGTCGCTTCCTTGTGGCCCTGAACATAGACGGGATAGTTCGGGTTGGCCGCCGCCTTCTCCTGCAGGAACCGGGACAAATCAGTAAACGCCACGGGTTTGTTGTCAACGGACGTTTGACCGAACCGGTCAACCGTCACCGTGGTCATGTCCGGCTTGGCGAGCGACTTCGCCTGCGTCGCCGTCGGCAAACTCACCTTGATGCTCATGAGATTCTGCATCGTCAAGCTGACCATCATGAACGACGCGAGTAAAAAGAACATGATGTCGATCAGCGGAATGATCTCGATTCGTCCGCGTCGCTTCGCGAGTGGAGAAAGAATCTTCATGCCAGTACCGCGCGCTTTAGCTGCCGGCCTTTGCGGCCGCCGGGGTCGGCTCCGAACCGACCGTGAATGACACCCGCTGGATGCCGGTGCGGCGGACGAAATCCAACACCTGCACCATGTCGCCGTGGCGCGCCTCGGCGTCGCCGGCAATGTACACGGGGATTTTCTCGTTATGCTCGAACCGGTTCGTCAGCACCGTGTACAGATCCGGCAAGGCGATCTGGTTCTTCTCGACCCAGATACCACCGTCCTTGTCCACCGCGATATGAATCATGTCCGGCGGAAACTCCGTCACCGTCGCCGTCGCGGCCGGCTGGTTCACATGGATGTTCTCGATCTTCGTCATGTTCAAGCTGACCAACATGAACGACGCCAGCAAAAAGAACATGATGTCGATCAGCGGAATGATCTCGATCCGCGCGTGCTTCTTATGGACTGGTGACGTGAAACGCACAGCGATAATGCCCCGTTAGCGCGGCACCTCGTTCATCTCGCCCCGGCGATACTTGATGCGGTTCAACAACACCTCGACGTTCGATGCCACGGTCTCCAGCTCGTACTGCAACGCCGCCACTTTCCCTCCAAAATAATTCAACGGGATCAACGCCACGATCGCGATGCACAATCCGCACGCCGTCGCGATCAACGCCTCGCCGATACCGCCGGTCACCTTGCTCACCGCCAGCTCGGCGCTCCCCATCGACGTAAACGACCCCATGATGCCGGTCACCGTGCCAAGCAACCCGAGCAACGGCGCCAGCGTCACCAGCGTATCCATCACCGGCAATCCGCGCCCCGCGCGTCGCAACACCGCCCCGGCCGACGCCTGCATCGCCACCTGCAGCGACGTCTCATGGTCGTTCAACCCGTGATCCACCATCTGCACGACCGGGTCGTTCGAGCCCTTGGCGACCCGCGACGCCGCCTCCAAGTCGCCCTTGTGCAACGCGTCCATCACCTTCATCAGCGTAGTATGATCGCGTTGCCGGGATTCGTACCACCACCAGAACGTCCGCTCGCCGACCACCATCACCGCCGCCAGCGCGCAAAACAGGATCGGCCACATGATCGGGCCACCTTTGAGAAAGAAATCCACGACGATATTCGCAATCATATTACCTTCCTTGCACTAGGGGTTCATTCCAACCGAAACTCAATCGGACACTCATACTGCCGTTTGCCCTCGCCCGGGCCGAAGTACCAACTCCGCTTCACCGTCTCCGTCGAGGCGCGATCCAATGCCACATAGCCGGAGCTTTCCTTTACCTGCACCGAACTCACCCGACCGGACTCGTCCACTTCGATGAACAGAACGACCGTCCCCTGTTCCCTGCGCAACATCGCGTCGCGCGGATAGAAGGGCCGCGGCCGGCCGCCTCCCGTGCCCGTCACGTCAATCCGCTCGATGCGCGGGGCATTGATCGACGCCACTGCCGCCATCGGATTCTTCGGCGGCGCCTGCGCCCGGTTCAGCGGCACGAGCATGTTACCAACGGTCGGAACGGAAAACGCCACCAACGCCGAATCCGCCACCACCGCCACGCCCACACCTTCCTCCGGCGCCGCGTTCATCTGTTCCGGGGTTGAATCCGGGCTGACCTGTTGCACCGCCGCGACCAACGGCTCGATGACGGTCGGCACCACTTCCTCCTGCTGCACCTGCTTGCGCACCACCTCCAGTGGACGCGCCTTCAGTCCCAGCACGCCGATCAGCACAAAGGCAAAGCAAATCGAATTCACCCACGCCAGCGTCCTTTTCGACTCCGCGGGATCCTGCTCGAGGCAAAACCGTGGCAGATCGTCGGCGTAGGTATCGTCGCGCAGTTGAGTCCGTTTCGCCGCCACGGGATCCGTGGCCGCGTTGCTGGCTTTCCAATCGTTATCGGCTGCCATCTAAAATCCCAACTGCCCGGTCAGGCTCGCCACCTATTATTATCTAAGCCAACTTCGGGCCTCGCACAAGCCGCCCGTCACGATACGTCAGGACACAGTCGTCCGTCCAGTCATTGTCTTGAACTCGCTGCAGGGCCTCTCCGTAGGTCGCTGTCGCACGAATAAACCGTAGCACCCCCTCCCATTGCAAGCAAAATGCTCCCGCCGTCTCCCACGTTCTCACCGGTCACGGATTTGGGTTGGGATTTAGCATCTCATCCAGACGCTGCAACTTCTCCTCGTTCTCCCGCTTCGCCCCCATCCCCGAATGCACGATCCGGTTGGCCACCCACTTGCCGTCCACCTCGTCATACCGCACCACCACCGGGTCATCCACCTTCAACTCCGTCAACACCGCCGTGTCATTCGTCGGCGTCATGATCCGGCAATCCGCCGGCACCGAGAACGTCCGCGACAACGGCAGCCGCTGCACCGTCAACAGCATCCGCTCCGCATCCACCTTCGCGACGTTTCCCTTGAACTCCATCGCCTCCGGCACCACCTCGCCCTCCTTCGTCATCGTCGCGCCCGCGCTTGCCGGCTTGCTCGATGCCGAATTGCCGGCACATGAGGTCATCACGAGCGCCATCCCGGCCGCCAGAACTGCGTGCAAGATTTTCGTTTTCATCATGCCAGAACCCTCGCCCCATTTCCCCGGCCATTCAACTCACAAAGTATAGCCGCGTCTTGTCGTTGGTACGTACCGCCGCACAAACAATCCGCCAGCCTCCAAGGATTGAAATCCGCGGAAAGGTAGAACTGAGATTTGCGAGCAACTCCGCGAGAGCGGCAGAATCGCTGCTTTATTGACCGTACTTCTTCGAGGACTTCTCGCGCACTGCTGAAGCCGATCCCGGCTGGCCGGCAACGATTTCCACCCGGGCCGAGTAACCAAGTTGGCGAAGAAACTCCTCGCAGTCTTCCCACGTTAGGCCGAATGCACGCACGTCTGCCAGACCGAGGCGCGACACGACCGTCGTCAGCGTATCCGCATCGCGTTCAGCGAGATTGCCCTTAAGCATGATGTTCTCGGCCCAGTCCACCAGCTCCGCCAGCGAAATGTCGTGACGCAGATAGCCCGCGATCTTCTCGACCACTGTCTGCTTGGTGACCGGCATGGTCGTGGTTTCACTGCATCAAGCGCCGTAGTCTTTGTCGGGCCTTTCACGAACGACTGACATGTTGGAAGCAAAACCTTCGAGAACCACTTGTTGCAAGGTGGCCTTGTCGCCGAATCGCTTCATCGCGTCCAAGACTTCAATGCCGGCCAACTTGCCGTCGCTGTCATAGTCGGCTGCCATGCCTTCCGCGAGATGTTTGGTGGTCACCGTGGTCTCGCGAAAGGTGATGCTCAGGGCGTCCACTTCAGGATCGTAGCTGATTCTCATGGTCGTACTCTGTTCAGAAATAATACGTGTAAACCGTCACAATGACAATCTCGGTCGCTTCCTCTACAAAGATGGGGCGCACGCGCTTGGTCGCATACACTTTCCCGTTCCAGTCCGTGTGGTAGGGAAAGTTCTGGCTGCATTCCATCCGACCCAACTCACTTGGCTGCCAAGGAATGCTGCGAATGGTTTCTTCCACCTCCGCGACTGTGAACCCGCGCTTGCCGAAGTAACCCTGCGCGTGACGCGATAATCGGATTGGTTTCACAACTCTCCCTTGAATGCCTTGTCCAAGACTGAGGGGAGCAGCGCGTCGAGTTCGGCGGCGGTTTCGGACTGCAGCCGCGCCAGCGCCGCCACCTGCCCCGCCAACCCGTCCAGATACCCCATGATCCGTCGTTGCCTAGCGATACATTTCACTGAGTTTGCTCCGCACCGCAGCTTCCACGTCGCCGGGTTGTCCGTTTTGATCGAAATAGGCTTGGAGTCCATAGGCCATCTGTTCCAATGGACTCTCCCGATAGCCGAACTGAGCTAATCCCTGCGTATATGCCATGAGGAAACCGTCAACCCCCAAATGCTGCCATTGGACAACATGCACGAGTTCGTGAAAATGAATGGACTCATCCCTTGCAGCTTCAGCACGCAGAAAATATGTGTCCTTGTATGTAATCCCCGCGTAATCTCCGTTCACGAACTCGGCAAACTCCGGCAACCCCATCGCGATGAGGGGCGGCACTGGAACTCGTTCGACCTCGACAACCTTGGCACTCGCTAGCAGCTTGGCGGTATAGAAATGCGGCAACCGACCGAAACCGCAGCTGGAGATCGTTCGTGCCCGCGATACGTGGCCGGCAAGTGTCTGTTCGATCCATGCCTTGACCGACGGAAGTTTGGCCAACAACTCTTCCTTAGTCATAGCTCACCTTTGAACGCGCGGTCGAGCAGCGAGGCGAAGAGGGCGGCGAGGCGGCGGCGGCTTTCGGCTTGGCGCTGCTCCAGCGCCCGCACCTCCCCCACCCGCACCGCAAATTCCCGCTGGAGACTTACCGGCGGTACGGGCACTGGTAAACCTTTCACATCGGTTTGGTTTATACTCGCTTGGTTGATCGCGAGTTTTGCACCGGCACGAAGTCGTCGCTTTGCGGTCTCAGTTTGCAGGTATTGAATCAAATACACTTGGTTGAGTTGCGCCGTATCCAACGAAAAACGCATCATGTTGCACTCGAATATTGTAGTTTCCGGTAGGCTTGGAATCAGCGCGCTCTTTCCTAGGTACTCGATGCTATTGACGCGATTGATTACGAGATCACCCTCTTGCAACCGATACCGTTCCCTCTCTACATCTGAAACGCGCAAGCGACGAAGCGCGGTTATGTCGGTGACGAATCCATCGTAGAAATTGTTTATGCGGAGAATCGGCGTGCCGTCACCATATTCCGCAGCAGGTTTGTACAGGCCATTTTGAGGCCCGATGGCAATCAGACGTTCTAGCGGAAGTATAGGCCATCGTTTCGGATTGATTGCCGGGTCACCGAACATTTCGTGGAAGAGTGCGGGCAGAAGTGCGGCGGTGCGGCAGTCGGCTTGTTGGCGCAGTTGGCGCAATGCGTCCGCATCGTCCAAAATCTCCACGATTCGGTCCTGCTCTGGCACAGGAGGAACGGGAACCGGTATTGCAGCCAAATCAGAAGTTTTCAGCGATGGCATGTCCGCATCGTGAGCAACACGCGACAGGTCAACGGAAGATAGCCAGTAGTAAAGAAAGTGGTTATTGAGCCGTGAACCGGCTTGAATGATTGCGAGGTGGCTGACGACGTGAGCATCAATGCCGAGAATCGCGCGGTGGTTCAGCCGAATCGAAGCGCCGCTCTTGGGAACGAGGACACTGCCTGCGGGGAAAACGGTCATCCGTGCCGAGACATGAGATGCTACGCGGTCTTTCGTATCCACGAGCCTAGTTGTCTTGCCATACCGGCCAACGTCCTGCATCCGCACGAATGGTGTGCCGTTGGGCGTGAAATCCTCCGCACCTTGTGGTGCAGGATCACCGGCTTGAACCCGCGCAACCTCTCCAAGCGGGACTCTCTGCCAACCTTTCTTCATAGCCGTTTGAGGAGCTTGCTGGCGCGCTCGGCAATTTCGCTCTCCAGCGTGGCAACCTCGTGGAGAATTTTCTTCGGGTCGTCGTGATTGGTAACTTCCACGCTGACCGGCTTATAGCGACCAGCGGTGAGGTTGAAGTCTGCGGCTTGGATTTCCTTGATGGAGGCGAGCCAACTGCGTCCGCTGATTTGGCGCTTTGGCCATTTTGCGAGCAGATCGGGGAAGTCGTTGTTGTCAGGCGTTGGCTGGCGCTTATCGTCGAGTGAGAAGCCATCGGCGGCGATTTCGTAGAACCAAACTTTCTCAGTCGGCTTTCCCTTCCCGAAGATCAGCGCGCTGGTCTTGACGCCGCTGTATGGCTTGAAAGCACCGCTGGGGAAACTGACGACAGCTTGGAGGTCGCACTTCTCAAGCAACAGGCGGCGGATTTCCTTGTGTGCCTTGCTTGCGCTGAACAGCAAGCCTTCGGGCACAATGACGCCGCAGTGCCCGCCGTCGCGTAGCGCGCGAATCATCAGACCGAGAAACAGAATCTCGGTCTTGCTGGACACGACGGGCAGACAGTCGCGGACACGGTTCGTGTTCATGCTGCCGGAGAACGGCGGGTTCGCAAGAATGACATCGAATTGTTCGTCGTCCCACTTGTCGGCTGGGCCAGCGATGGAGTCACGGCGCTCGACGGTGGAGCGGTCGAGGTCGTGGAGGACGAGGTTCATCGTGCCGAGGTTGACGATGTGGCGATCCACGTCGAAGCCGAAGAAGGTGTCTTGCTTGAGAAACTTCCATTGTTTCTGATCGAGTTTGTCGCCGTAGCCGCGCGAGACTTCTTGGCCGTTGCCGTTCTTCTTCTTGACGATGTTTTGCGGGTCGCTGTTGGCGAGTTTGATGTGTTCGTAGGCGGCAACGAGGAAGCCGCCGGTGCCGAACGCGGGGTCGAGTATCCGCTGGCCGATTTGCGGGTCAACCATCTTGACCATGGCGCGGATGAGGTGGCGCGGGGTGAGGAATTGTCCCGCCTGCGCCTGCGTGCCGAGACGCTGGAGCAGGTTTTCGTAGAGGTCGCCTTTGATGTCGGTGTCGAGGTCAATGAGGCTGAAGTCGCGGAACAGATCAATGCAGTCGCGTAGCGTGTGGCCGTCGGGGATTTGGAGTTGGGCTTCGGCGAAGAAGAGGCGCACGTCTTCGTGACTGCCGACCGTCCGCATGAAGTCGAACACGTCGTCGCGGACGAACTTGAACAGCTTGGTGGTGTCGGTGATCTGCGACCATTCAGACCAGCGGAACTTATCGGCCTTGCCACCGAACATGGGTCTGTAAGTGCGCTTCGAGAATCGAGCTTCCTTCTCGCGGTCGGCATCCATCTCGTCGAGCATTTTGAGGAAGACGAGATAGCTGATCTGCTCGACGTAGGTAATGGGATTTGTAACGCCGGCCGCCCAAAGCTTGTCGCAAAGCCGGTCAATCAGCCCCTTGACCTGTGTGTTGTCGAAGCCGGTCGTGGGAGTGGCCGATTGCGGTGTCCGTTGAGCGTGGTAGGTTTCCGACCGGTCGGCCACGATACCGGGTTTCGCTGACGATTTGCTCACTTCAACACGTCCTCTTTGAGTTCATTCAGTAGTCTTTCGAGATTGGATTCGCCGAACAGCTTCGTTGCCTTGCGCAATCCGCCCCAAAACTTGAGCGGCGGTAGCTGATTGAATACGGAAAGGTCAAGCTGTGCGGGTGGATATGTCTGCGCCAGAATTTGATTCTTCAACATCCGCCATACCCGCGCCTCTTCTGGTCCGAAGTTATGCTGGACTAGCCATGCCTCGAAGTTCCGATTGACGCGATCTTCGCGCGTTGGAAACTTCGCCAGTCCCAATGCAACACGAACGAAGTCGAGAAACGACGCGTCGGGCTGGCTGAAGGCGTCGCGGAGGTTGGCTTCATTGAAGAACTTCTCCGGCCCGCCGATTGCGGCGGTGAGTTGGTCGAGCTCTTCATCCGTAGGAATCTCGCCACCTTTGATCTTCGCGAGGATGGCGTCTTGCGTCGCGCGGGAAGCGACTTCGCGATTCCAGTCGTCCTGATAATCGCGGACGTCCACGCGCATTCCTTCCGGGCCAACCTCGATCCATTTGCGTTCCACGAATTCGTCCCGGACACTGCCGACCGGTACGACCTTGAAATCAGGTCGCGGCTTCGGCGACTGTGGTGGCGGCGTAGGACGCGGCCCGGTCACGACCGCACCGGCGCTCGGCGGTGGTTTCGTTGGGTCGAACTTCGGATCGTTGAAGCGCTCGGTGTTATCGGTGAAGTCGTAAATGAGGAACGAAGCCTTCTGCGAGCCGTCCGGGAGTTTGCAGCGACGGCTACCGCGTCCGCGCATTTGTTGGTAGAGAATCGCCGACCGGGTCGGTCGCATCATGATGAGATTCTCCACGCGCGGCGCGTCGAACCCCGTGTCAAGCATACCGACCGAGACCGCAATGACCGGCAGCTCTTCGCGTTTGAAGCGGCGGATAGCGGTCTTCGGATCGGCAATGTCGGTGGTGATGACTTCGGCGTACTTGCCATTCCATTGCGGATACTCGGCGTTGAGGAAACGGCAGATTTGTGCGGCGTGACGCTTGGTAGAGGCGAACACAATCGCCTTTCGAAGACCAGTGCCTTCACGTTTGGCCTCGATGTTTACGAATTCTTTGACCTGAAGTTGAATGCGGTCTTCGAAGCTGACGATGCGCTCCAAGTCCTGCGGCGTGTAGTCTTCCCCTTCGAAGCTGATGCCTTGCGTCGTGATGCGGGTCTTTGCGACATAGATATCGTAGTCGGCGAGCACCTTGTCCTTGATGCCGTCAAGGATGCCATAGGAGAACACCGGCTTGCCCTGCTCTGTGAGCGGATTCCAGCATTGGAAGAACTCATACGTGTTGCGAATGAGCTTCTTCTCGGTATCAGAAACAAACGCGTATTGCCCGATGTTCGGCGTGGCCGTCAGGCCGATATGGATGGCGTCGAAGTGAAGCAGCGTGTGTTTGTAGCTGGAGTAAATGGAACGATGGCATTCATCGGTGACGACGAAATCAAAGTAACCGGAAGAGAAACCGGCCGCGCCAAGCTGCGAAGTGATCGTCGGCAGTGTTCCGACAGTGATCTGCCCTTCCCGGCTGCGGCGACCGCCGGTAAGCAACACCGACGGATACTCGCTAAGATAGATGTCGAACGTCTCTTCCTTCGCTTGCCGCGCCAACTCAATGCGATCAGCGAGAAACAAGACACGTTGCGCCCAGCCAGCTTGAAAGAGGCGTTTGAAAACCAGCGCAATGGTGAAGGTCTTACCGGTGCCCGTGGCCATTTCGACAAGCAGCCGGCGTCTATTCTTCCCAAGTGCTTCGTCCACTTTCACCAAGCATTTCTGTTGATAGTCGCGGACTTCCCGCTCGTCTGAGCCAAAGCGAACTCTGGCGGGAATTGGGATTGTGCTCAGAGGACGCCGTTGATTGCGTAGCGATGCAAGTCGTTCGAGATCGCCACGAGTGAAGAAGCCCTCAACCAAACGCTCAGGATAGAGTTCGTAGTCCCAGAAGTAAGTGCCCTCGCCGTTGCTCAGAAAGATGTATGGAGCTTTCAGGCTTCGCGCGTAGCCTTCGGCCTGTACCTTCGCCGTCGTGGGGTCTTTGGAGAAGCGCTTGGCTTCGACAACCGCGAGCGGGCGTCCACGGCTATCGAGTAGGAGATAGTCCGCTTCGCCTTTAGTAGTGCTTTCCTCAGTCGCGACTTGCGTCTTGTCTTCGATGTCCCAACCCGCTTCGCGCAATTTGCGGTCGATGACAATTCGACTGTCGGTTTCTTTGGTCATGCCCGAGACTCGCCCACGCAACGTGACGTAGTTTAGGCGGAACGAGGTCTGGGCGTCAATCCTCGGAGACGGCTCTAACGACCGACAGCAGCAACCGGGCGGCCATTCGCGTGAATTCCCGTCAATTCGCAGGCAAAGCCGGTCAGCCCCCTACACGCCTACCGGTTTGGTCTTGTGCGGTTTTGCTTTGGCGACGGTGATCTTGATATATATGTCATCGGGGCCGGCCTTCGCATACTCGGCGAACACGTCGAAGTACCGGTTATCGTTGAACGCGCCGGTATCGAGCAGTTCCAGTTCGAGTTCATCCTTGCCGCGCCGGCGATTCTCCTCGGCGAGCTGCGCGTACGGAAATTCCGACTGCGGATACTTATACAACGCCTTCATGTACGAATGCGTCGACGTCGAGTCGAGGTAGTAGTAACATTCCTTGCAGTCTTCGCCGTGATTGCCTTCAGGCCCGGTCAGCCCGAAGAGGCGCTCCTTCAAAATCGGGTCTTTGCCGTTCCACAACGCGAGGCCGAAGCAGAGACGGCATTCCCGGTCGGTGATGCCGAGCAGTCCGTCCTCGCCCCACCGGTACGCGCGCGAGCGGGATTGATCGTGCGTGAAGTAGTCCCAGCAGTTGCCCCATTCCGAGTAATCTTCCCGGACGGTGCCCCACTGGCGTTCCGACAAATAGGGTCCCCACCGCTTCCAGTTCTTTTCGCGCGCCGCGTCCTCGGCCAATCGTTGTTGTTCCGCGTTCATCATCGCGTTGCGGCCCGGAACGCCGCTACACTCGGCGTGAGCCTCCCGGCACGATACACGGCGCCGACAACCAAGGCCGGCGGCGCGGGCGTGAGGGGCCGGAGTTTCAAGCGCGGGCCGGCCAGGCACGCGAGCGATTCCGCGACGATCGCGACCCCGCGACCGGCTTCGACGGCGGCGATGAGACTCGTCGCGCTGTCGTGTTCCTCGGCAAACGCCGGCGCGCGTCCGAATAACCGCGCGAGATCGTCGTGATATTCGGGATACTGTTCCCGGTCGAACGCGAGCAGTCGTTCTTTGGCGAGAGCCGGCAGACCCACTTCCCGGCGACGGGCCAGCGGATGCGTCACCGCCACCGCCACGCACCACGGATACCGGCGCAGTTCCTCAAACCGCAAGCCGGTCAGCGCCGCCTTCGGCGGTTGCACCAGCAATGCGAGATCGAGCCGGTCATCGCACAACCACGTCAGCATTTCACGCGTGGATAGATCGTGCAGCGCAACACGGGTGCCGGGATGTTGTTCCTGAAATGTCCGCAGCGCACGCGGCAGAATCTCGACCGTCAACGACGGCGCGTAGCCGACGCGCAACTCGCCGGCCTTGCCGATGGCGCGCACGGCGCGCATCGCATCGTCGGCACGATGCAACACGGCCTTCGCTTCGATCAACAGCACCCGGCCCGCTTCGGTCAGTCGCACGGAGTGTGCATTGCGCTCGAAGAGCTTCACGCCGAGTTCGTCTTCGAGGTCGCGGATTTGACGGCTGATGGCCGGCTGGGCGACGCGCAGCCGAGCGGCGGCGCGGCTGAAGTTCAACTCTTCGGCCACCGTCACGAAGTAACGCAGATGCCGGAGTTCCATCATCGCGACGATACCCGGCAGGCATGGCCGCGAGAAGAACAAAGTATTGGGCGACCGGCGGGAGGCGCGCTACCGTGGCGTCATGAAAACGATGAACATTGTCAAACGTCCCGCGAATGATCGCGGGGTAACCGAACTCGGCTGGCTGCACGGCCGGCACTCGTTCTCCTTCGGCGAATACTTCGACGCCGACCACATGGGCTACCGGTCGTTGCGCGTCATCAACGACGACATCGTCGAGCCGGGCGGCGGTTTCGGCACGCATCCGCACCGCGACGCGGAGATTTTCACCTACGTCATCGAAGGCGAATTGGAACACAAGGACTCGATGGGCAACGGTCGCGTCATCCAGGCCGGCGACCTGCAATACATGAGCGCCGGCAGCGGTGTGCGCCACAGCGAATTCAATCCGTCGCCCGACAAGCGCACGCACTTGCTGCAGATCTGGATTCTGCCGAAGCAGGCCGGCGGCGCGCCCCGCTACGCCGAGCACGTGCTCGGCAACGCCGCGAAAGCCAACGCACTGACACCTCTCTTTGCCGGTCAGCATCGCGCCGACGCCGAGTTCTATTTCGGCAAGCTCGATGCCGGCAAGACCGTGTCGCTGCCGGTCACAGAAGGTCGCGGCGTGTGGATTCACGTCATCGCCGGTAAGCTGGCGGTCGAAGATGAATCGCTCGTGCCCGGCGACGGCGCGGCGATTGAAGGTGCGGACACGCTCGACATTACCGCCAAACAGGACGCGCAATTCCTGGTGTTTGTGCTAGCGTGAATATCATGAACAACGACAAACTTCAGGCGCTGGCGCAAGACCTCCGCCAATCACCGCCGCCGAGTCCGCACGAGAAGCTCGGCGGCTACGTGATCGCCGCGCGTTCGCTCGTGAAATGCCGGGCGTTCCTGCTCGGCATCAACGGCGAATACAACTTCCACCCGTGCGGCTTGTCGGCGTTTCTATGGAAATTCACCGGCATCACGCCCGATCAGTTCAAGGAATTCGTGGCGACCGGCGCGAGCGACGCGGAAGTCGCGGCGTGGTTGCAGGAACATTCGCAGGTCAAGGATGCCGTCGCGATTCGAAAGTGGAATTGGGAGTTGAAGTGCAAACTCATTGGCGATCTGCCGGACAGTTACCGGGAGTATTACGAGACGTACATTCCGCAGTTCTGTCCGCAGCCGAACCAGGTGCGCTTTTTCTTCGACGTGTACGACGCGGAAGAGGGCCGGGTCTGACGATCTATTCTGCATCCCTTCACGTCTTCCGGGCATCGAACCTTGTGTGATGAAACACTGGTTTAGAATCATTTGTGGGAGCGTCCTTTTGGCCGCGACCGGCTTGGCTGCCGACACGGTCAAGATCGTCGAGTTCAACGCTGCCGGCACACGCAAAGGAGTGGTCACCGTGGATAAAGTCGTCAAAACCGACGAAGAGTGGCAGAAGCAACTCACGCCGCAACAGTTCAAGGTCACGCGCAAGCAAGGCACCGAGATCGCCTTCACCGGCGCGCTCTGGAACAATCACGATGCCGGGCTTTACAAGTGCGTGGGTTGCGGCACGGTGTTGTTCAGCTCCGACACGAAATTCGAGAGCGGTACCGGCTGGCCGAGTTTCTACGAGCCGATCGCGAAGGAAAACGTCGGCGTGTCCACGGACAACAGCCTGTTCCTGTCGCGCGACGAAGTCCACTGCGCCCGGTGCGACGGGCATCTCGGCCACGTGTTCGACGACGGCCCGAAGCCGACCGGCCTGCGCTATTGCATCAACTCGGCGTCGCTGACGTTCGAGAAAAAGAAGTAAAGCTGGGGCGGTCAGGTGGGCCAGCTCGCAAAATCGCAGCCCGGGTCTAGCCACCTGCCGGGCGACGGTGTGTTCATCGACACCGGCATCACGTAAGATTTCGGGTGCGCAACTATTCGAGTTTGTCTGGGCGGTGCGTGCAGTTGAAACCGTCCACCAAATCGGGGCAAGGGCATTAGTCTCAGATCCGCAACAAGTTGACGCCAATCTCAGCTACTTCGCGCAAGAGCGCTCGAGAATTGCCCGAATTTCGGTGGTCCGAACATTCGCGAGAGTACGCGCGCAATCCAAAGCGGTGTCGCCGCGATCACCATACTGTCGCTGATTCACGTCGGCACCCATCTTGATTAGCAGGCGTACGACGTTAGTGTATCCGTCCCCGTGACCGACGGCCCACATCAAGGCAGTCATGCCGTTTCTGTCCCGAAGGTTAGGATTCGCGCCGCTTCTCAGGAGCGTGTCAATAACCTCGGGTGTTCCTCCCATGGCAATAGCGGCGATCAAGGGCGTGAATCCATGCATGCCCCTTGCCGCCTCATTGACATCTGCACCTTTCACTATGAGCGCCTTAACAGCTTCCAGGTCCCCGCTGCCGGCAGCCTGTATCAGTGGTGTCGACAGTGCTGGAGTCTCCGCCTTCTCGTGAGGATTTCTGGTCTCGATTGCTTGTGAGGGAGCGCCGGCTGCACGCACTTGAGCCATGAGTGCCGTTACTCCGGCCCCTTGACCTGTGATAGTAGTTACAGGGTCTAAGTTCCGTTTGCGTCTGTTCAGTGCAACGAAAACGACTGGCGTGACCACTAAAAGAATAGTAATCACGACACCAATTTGGCGCCACGTATTCTTGTAGTGCTCGTCGTCGGTGCTTGTTGATTGTTTCATTGAGGCGTCACGGACTTAATTGCTATTGACCCGCTAGTCGAACTCGTGTTTCCGTCTTGGCTCGTTGCGACAGTCGGCTCGAACCTAGCAATCAACGCAGACCCGGTTGATCCTACAGTCACAACAACGGTCAAATTTGTCGTTACAGTGCTGTTCTGCTGGCCATTCGCGCTCGCCTGCACAAAAGTTATCCTATTCCCACTCGGCCCATAGAGGTTGCCGATACTGGCCCATGCAGTACCGCTGCCAGAAGCCGTAAGGGCGGCTGTGAATTGCACTTGATATGCTCCCGCCGGTGCCGTGAGACGCGCGAAAATCGCTCCAGCATTTATAGACGGATTACCGTTGTTGCAGACGTACACAGTGTTGCAGGCGTCCTCGTCTTTGGCGGTTGCCGAGGAACTCGCACTGGCTGCGGTCTTATTCCAACTGCCTGAAACTTGGTATTCGTTGGCAGCTTGTCCCCATTCCCAAGCCCAAGGCAAGCACGGTCCCCTAACAATTTCCCACTCAATCTTCCAGTCTTGCTTCTCGTTATGAAACCCGCCGACCTCCAAGTAGTGATAGACGGGGGTGGTCACGGTGGTGAAGCAGCCGCTCGGGTATTCGGTGGTTGTCGGCGTCAGCGGTGCT
>Ga0247727_10004797_pt1 | contig 28221 bp, 21 predicted proteins | sample WisWelCaveWW1625_FD_202498 | JGI IMG/M metagenome (GOLD analysis project Ga0247727, IMG submission 202498) | Biofilm microbial communities from Wishing Well Cave, Virginia, United States - WW16-25 | ecosystem: Environmental > Aquatic > Deep subsurface > Groundwater > Cave microbial mat | place...
CATTGGCAATCATGCTTATTTTCGTCGCGATCGGCGCAGATGAAATAATCGACCGAATCGAGAAAAGTAAAGCCGCCAGGTTGGAAAAAATCAAGAAGCCTGCAATAAAAACTTCAGCTATCGGCTTTGCATTTTTTTTTCTGATCATTTATGGCGCTGTGCCGGTGGTATTTGGCAATCGCCATCCGGATTTCCGCGAGCCGTATGAAGTTGCAATCTTTCTCAACGAGCATCTTTCATCAAACGAGAGGGCTGTCATCATCGGTAAATCCATCGATGGCGCGGTGCCAATGCCTTATCAAAGAATTTTCGGGCAACTCACTTTCGACAAGGAGCATTTACTCTGTTCTGCGTTGCTTGGTCCAAAAACTGTTGGAAACGTAAATAATTTCGTTCGCGAGCGAAGTGTACGATATGTGGCGGTATTCGGTGGCGATTGGTCGAGAAGCGGCAGCGACGCTATTTTTATGGAACTCGTAGGAAGCCCGAAAAACAAAACGAAAGCCGTATTCAAAAATCAGACCGCGGTTATCCATGAGTTAAGCGCATTATGATAACGGCATCGACGAAATATCAAAAACTCATGCTGCTTGGAATTGTTTCAACTTACTTGGCCGTGAGACTGAGACGCGTATGTGCGCACGCAGTTGAAGAAAATCATGGAAAACGAATATGAGCTGCTGACTTAGCCGCCTTCATCCGGCTGCGGCAAACTGATAATATATCGTGTAACAAAATGAATCGCCCCAGTAACAAGATTACTTCTAATTTGCTCGCGCTTCTTCTGGGCTGCGTCTTTGCCGCCGTGCTCGGCGAAATCGCGCTGGAAATCTACTTTGGCAAGAACAAGTTGTTTTGCATGCACGAGCCGAATATCTCGCTGAGCATTCGACTGCCGCACGGAATCATTCGAGGCCTCCAAGAGCGTTTTCGATATTCCACCAACCGTCAGGGCATGCGGGGCAACGACTATCCAGAGGATTCATCGTCATATCGCATCTTGGCGGTGGGCGGCAGCACCACGATTTGCACTTATTTGGATGATGCCAAAACCTGGCCGGCGTTGGTTCAAAAAGGGCTGCCGAGAGCTTTAGATGGCAGGGCGGTTTGGGTGGGCACTGTTGGCGCCAGCGGGCTTACGACGCGCAGTCACATTTTGCAAATGCACTATTTGGCGCCTCAATACCGCGTTGAAGCCATGTTCTTGTTGGCAGGAATCAATGATCTGGTTCTTCGACTTTGGGAGCATGAAAAATATGACCCGGATTTTATGAAAGACGAAATCAATAGAAGCTCACAAATGCCGCGAATCTTCAGCGCAATTCCGGATAGCATGGTCCATCCTTTTTATAAACGGTCAGGTTTCTGGAAGCTGGCGCGCAGAACAAGAAGCGCCTATACGAACCTTTCCAGCAAAAAGAAATTCACTTCCGATCTAATCGAATGGCGCCGCTATCGATCCGATGGGCAAAAGATTCGAACGATACCCGATCTAAGCGCTGCCGTGGAAGAGTATGAACGAAATCTCGAGCAAATAATTGAATTGAGCAAACAAAGAAATATCCGTCTCATCATGCTCACCCAACCCGTAATTTGGCGTGCCGGAATGCCGGAAGAAAATGAAAACCTTTTGTTCGGTTTCATCGGCGATCCAGTATTCGCGGCACGCCATGCTCATTATTCCGCGGAAGTGCTGGAAGCCTGCATGAAATTATATAACGCAAAACTTTTGCAGTTATGCCGGCAGTTGCACATCGAATGCATTGACTTGGCTTCGATGCTGCCGCAAAACTCGCAGGTATTTTATGATGATTGTCATTTTACCGAGCTTGGAGCAGAGCTTGTGGCCGATATCGTCGTAGAGTATTTGCGTACACGGCCTCCATTTCAAACTACAGCGATCCAAGAGAAGTAGCGCGTGCGACCTTTTTCCAAATCTTTGCGAATCGCCATCCCGGATCCAACCCGGCAAACATCGAGATCCGCTGTGTGGTACGACAACCCCTTTTCTGTTACAGTGAAAATCCTGCGGGTTCTCCGGCCCCTTGCCTTTCGAATTCTTCATCCGCTTCAACTTTATTTAAATAGAAAACCAAGCCGTACAAAAATCGGCAGGCTAACACTGCACACCGACCCTCTCGTGTTTCATCCTGGCCATCATTTCACCAGCAAAATCTTGGCAGAGTATGCCGCCACTCTGGAGTTGTCGAATCGCCGGGTATTGGACATGGGCACAGGCAGCGGCATTATAGGCATCACCGCGGCGATGCGCGGCGCCGAAGTTACGGCAATCGACATCAATCATCGGGCGGCAATGCTGGCTGCTAATAACGCGCGAGAAATTAAAGTCGAAGCACAGATGCGCGTGCTTTGCAGCGATCTCTTTAACGCTCTCTCTCCTGCGTCGATATTTGACTGGATCATCTTCAATCCGCCGTTCTTTCCTCGCGCCGCGACTCATGCTCTGGAGGCGGCGTTCAATGCGGGAAAAAATTACGAAGTCATCTCCCGCTTCATGAATCATGCTGCTGATTTTCTTTCGCCCGAGGGAAGACTTTTGTTCATCCTTTCGTCGGATATGGACCTTCAAGAAATTAATCGCCTCATCAAGCAGGCCAATTTCAAAATTGCGCATTGCGACATGCAACCCCACATTTTCGAAGTTTTTTATCTCCTTCAATTGAAGCCGATCACGTAGGTAAGCTACAACATCTTAAAGTTTTTCACGTCTGCAAGCGTCGCTGTAAGTCGGTACAAACTACATCGGATACTTCTCTTACCCGCCAGGCCGGCATACACGAACGAAGGTTTGGCAACCAACGACGATTCTCGATGCCGGTCATGTGAAATCAAAGACGCATCCGTCAAATTAAACATTTGGATCAACCGACCGAAGCCCTATGACGACATCTCCTCGCACTTCAGCATTTTCATTGAGGCGCATCAACACGTGCAGATTTTTTTCATTTCTCTTCTTCATCTTTCTATCCTTCTCCCACCCTCTTTTCGCCGACGGCCCTGGCGTGCCGAACCGCACTTATCCAGACGAGTTCGTGCTCACGGTCATCAGCCAGTTGAACAGCGCCAACGGCGCGCCGCGCAGTCACGGCCATGTGTCCATGCACAAAGGTTATCTCGTGGTTATTTATTCCACTGACGACGGCGGCTCCGATGGCGGTTTTTCTTTTTATGATATTTCCGATCCGTACGCGCCGGAGTTGGTCTTTCAAAAAGATGACGAGGAGACGCAGGAAATTCGCGAGGCCCACGGCTACGGATTCAGTAGCAGCTACCCCGGCGATCTCGTGGCATTGCAAGCTGCTTACGGCATTCAAATCTGGGATTGGACGGATATCTTCAATCCGGTGAGGATGAGTTATCTGCATCTGCCCGGCGTTGAAGACAGCGACTATGCGCTTGGCGCGTGGTGGTTGAGCTGGCAAGCGCCTTACATTTATATTGGAGGAAGCGGCAACGGCATTTACATCGTCGATGCGACGGATCCGCAAAATCCTTTTTTGGTTCTGCGACCGAACGGCCAGCCGAATCCAATCCCCATCAGCCAGACCGGCGGCTTTCGCATCGGCCCGATTTTCGCCGTGGGCAATTTGTTGGCGGCGTCCTCGATGGATGGCGCGGGTTATGTGACGATGGACATCAGCGATCCGAAAAATCCGATCGTGCTGGATGTGTTGAGCGCGAATGTTCCGGACATTTACAGCAGCATGGTCAATGGCTACAAAATTCTCGCAACCGGTTTGGACAAAAATCTTTATGTTTATGATATCCGCAATCCATCTGAAATTTCTTTGATCAATTCCGCAGACATCGACGGCCCCGGGGGCTATGTTACTTTTCAAGACGGCTTCGCGCACGTCGGCGCTTCCATTCAATACTCCAAAATCGATATTCGCAACGACGCGCTCTACGATCGCGTTGGCAAAGCGACCTCCGGCATTCGAGGCCGCGACGAAGATTTCGTCGTGCCGTTGGGAAATTTGATCGTGCTCAGCGACGATCACGGCTTTGGGAGTTTTATCATTCCGCAACAACGAAGCCGCGACGTCACCGGCCCGTCAGTCAATATGGTCATTCCTGTGGATGGCGCGACAAACCAGGCGCTCACAACACGAGTCGGTCTTACTTTCACGGATCTCGTCGATCTGCGTGCTGTTAATTCTTCAACCTTCATCGTTCGCCCGGTCGGCGGCCCGGCCATCAGCGGGAAGTACAGCACGCAATTGGGCATCGTCAACTTTTTTCCGGATGAGCCGCTCGAGCCGCTGACGACGTATGAAGTGGTCGTGCCGAAAAACGGCATGAAAGATTTGGTCGGCAATCTCACGCCGTCATCTTTTGTCAGCGCCTTTACTACTGCTCCGCCGCAGATTCCCTTATCTTGTCAAATTACTTTCAGTGCGCCGGCAATGGTTGGCGCACTTGCAATTTTTCATGCGCGAGCAAGCGGTGGTCAGGGCAATCATTCTTACTCGTGGGATTTCGGCGATGGCAGTCCGGCAACCTCTTTTTCACCGGATACCGCGGCGAGCCACATTTATAATCAACCCGGACATTATTCGGTTCGCGTCACGATGAGCGATGGATTCAACAGCAGCAACGTTGCGATCATTCAGACTATTCACCACCCTCTCACCAACACACCGCCGGCAGGATCAAGCCAGATTATTTTCGATGCTGCGCAGAATACGGTGTGGAATGTGAATCCGGATAATGAAACAATCGCAGCGATCGACGCAGCAACTTTCAACAAGAAATTCGAAGTCACCGTCGGCAAAGAGCCGGGCACTCTCGCTAAAGCTCCCGACGGCACGATTTGGGTCGTCGTGCAGGGCGAGGCAACCATCAAAGTGTTGGACGCGGTGACCGGCGCCATTCTCAACACCATTAGTTTGCCATATGCGTCGCGACCTTATGGCATCGTTTTCAGCCCCGATGGACAATCGGCTTTCGTTACGTTGCAGGCAACCGGCGGACTGGCCAAGCTCTCTCCGATCACGCGCAGCATCATCGCCATCGTCAACGCCGGCCCAACGCCGCGCGGCATTGCGATGAGCGCCGCTTCAGACAGAATTTTCATCACGCGCTTTATCTCGCCCGATGATCACGGCGAAGTGGTTGAAGTGAACCCCTTCAGCTTGAACATCGTGCGGACGTTCAACCTCGCGCTCGACCCCGGACCGGACACCGAAGACAAAGGCCGCGGCATTCCAAACTATCTAAGCTCTCCAACCATCAGCCCGGATGGGCGGCGCTTGTGGATTCCTTCCAAGAAAGATAACATCGTACGCGGCTTGGAGCGCGACGGCTTGGCGTTGGATTTTGAAAGCACCGTGCGAACTATCGTTTCGCAAATCGATCTTATGAGCAACGCCGAAGATCTCGGTTCGCGCCGTGATCTTAATAATCGCGACATGGCGGTTGCGGTATGCTTTAGCCATCTCGGCGACTATGCCTTTGTGGCCGCGCAAGGTTCCAATACTATCGATGTGTTCGATACCTATAACAACTCTTTGGTCACTTCGATTGAAAATGCCGGCCATGCGCCGCAGGGTTTGGCTTTAAGCAGCGACGGCGCGAAGCTTTTTGTGCACAGCTTTCTCTCGCGCGCGGTTCTGGTTTATGATGTAAGCAATATCGTCTCCTCCGCGAGCAGCAGCTTCCAACAGCTTGCCGAAGTACAGACCGCGAACACTGAACTTCTCCATCCCATCGTGTTCGAGGGCAAAAGAATTTTTTACAACGCCAAAGATCCGCGCATGAGCCAGGACGGTTATTTGAGCTGCGCAAGCTGCCATCTCGACGGCAATCATGATGGACGCACGTGGGATTTCACTGATCGCGGCGAAGGTTTTCGCAACACGACATCGTTGCTCGGTCGTCGCGGCGCCGGACAAGGCCGCGTGCATTGGACGGCCAACTTCGACGAGATTCAAGATTTCGAGAACGACATTCGGTTTGCGTTCGGCGGCGACGGCTTCATGCCCGATGCCGACTTCAACGCCGGCACGCGCAACCAGCCGTTGGGCGATTCCAAAGCCGGACGCAGCTTGCCGCTTGATGCGCTCGCGGCTTATGTTTCATCGCTGATCGCCGTTCATCCCAGTCCGTATTGCAACGCCGATGGCTCGCTAACCGCAGACGGGCAAGCCGGAAAAGTTTTATTTCAACAACTGAATTGTTCTACTTGCCACGCGGGAAATGATTTCACCGACAGCCAAAGCGGCGCGCTGCACGACGTTGGAACGATCAAGCCGACTTCTGGAAAGCGAATCGGCGAAACGCTGACGGGAATCGATACGCCGACTTTGCGCGGTCTGTGGGAGACCGCGCCGTATTTGCACGATGGTTCGGCAGCAACGATTATGGACGTGCTGACAAGTGCCAACAACAATAACCTGCACGGTTTTACAAGTTTGTTAAGCGAAACCGAGAAGCAACAACTCTCGGCTTATCTCAATCAGAATGATAATCTCGAACCCGCCGCGCCGGAACCAATTGCGCCGCTGGTGATCACCTCACCGGCGAACAATTCAAGTTTTCAAAAGAGCAACCCGGTTTATCTTTCGGTGGAAGTTGCGCCGAGAGTGGGTCTCGTCAGCAAAGTTGTGTATTATGCAAACGATGCGATGATCGGTGAAGCCTTTAGCGCGCCGTATGGACTCACCTGGGGCAGCAGTCAAGCAGGAAATTATGCGATCAAAGCCGAAGCGCATTATACAAATGGAAAAACAGCGCACGCATCGGCGATCAACATCTCGATTATCGATGTCGCGTCCATCGCGATCATTTCGCCCGTGAACAATGCAAATTACACGATGGGCCAGCCGGTGATGATCGACGTGCAGGCAAGCGGTGGCAGCAACGCCATCAGCAAGGTTGAATTCTTCGCGGATACAAACGTGCTCGGAGAAGACAACGCCGCGCCTTATTCCTTCTCGTGGAACAACGCCGCGGTAGGAACGCATATCGTGGCGGCGCGGATCGTTTTTGCGGACTCGTCATCTTTGAACTCCACGCCGATAACGATCTCCGTAAGCTCGCTGCCGGTGCCGATGATCGCGACGCCAGCAAATAACCAAAAGTTCGTGATCGGAGACACGGTGCAGATCGCGGTCAACCTAACTGTTGGAAATAACAATCTCACCAAAATCGAATTCTTCGCCGATACCTTAAAACTCGGTGAAGACGCTGAGTCGCCATACACATTTTCGTGGAACGATGCAGTGCTTGGCAGTCACATTATCGCAGCACGGGCGATTTATTCGGATTCGATCTTCGTTCAATCCACACCGGCGAGCATCACGATTCATTCTCCGGCAACAATAGCCATCACCTCCCCGGCTATGAATCAGGCATTCACGCTGGGAAATTCGATTCGCATTACTGTTGACGCGACCACCGGGCCAAACGAGATTAGCAAAATCGAATTTTATAGCGATGCGGCCAAAATCGGCGAAAATGCTAATTCCCCCTACGAGTTCACCTGGCAAAACGCCTTGCCTGGCACGCATGTTCTCGTGGCAAAAAGCACTTTCGCCAACGCGACGACCATCTCCTCCGATCCGGTAACGATCACGATCACGCAGACGACCGGCATCGAAGAGCGATTCCAGCTCGTTGGAGATTACTCGCTTTCGAACGCCTACCCCAACCCGTTCAATCCAACGGCGCAAGTGAAGCTCATTGTTGCCCGTTCCCAACATGTTCGTCTGGAAATTTTCAACATGCTCGGCCAGCGCGTCGGCGTGATGCATAACGGCGAGCTTGCCGCCAATCGCGTATATACCTTCACCATCGATGCCAAAGATCTATCCAGTGGTAATTATTTTTATCGCGCGAATGGCGAAATATTTTCGGCAACTCGGCGATTTATTGTAAACAAATAACCGTCGCGTTTCCGAGAGGCTCTCACCGAAAAACTTCGAAGACAAAAAAACTTTGGCCCGCGAAACACACTAAAATACGCGAAAAAATAACAAGGCTCTTTCGTGTCATTTCGCGTGTTTCGCGGGCCGAAAACGAAGCGCCTATTTCAGCCCACCATCAACTGCCACCCTGGCATCTTTTCTGCAATTCTCCTCGCCTCAAATCGCTGCCTTCTGAATCACATTTACGAGGCGCCGAAATGTCTGCTCATTTTGAAGATTCTCAAAACTCTGCATCAAATCAATTACGCATAACGCCCTACTCAATACATTTTCGGAATTGTTTCTCTACCGAAAAAGTCATTGCTGGCATTCTTTGAAAAAAATTCTTATGTTGCTGCACGCGTAGTGAACTTTCACGTGAGGACTTTCATGCACACCGAAAGGATTTTTCTCGCCGCCGCACTATTCGCTTTCACATGTTCCCCGGCAACCGCGCAACTTCAGCTTGAGCAGGCGTTCCCAAATCTCAGCTTCACGCGCCCGGTGGAATTACAACACGCCGGCGATGCCACGAATCGGCTCTTCGTCGTCGAGCAGGCCGGCATCATCAAAGTTTTTGAAAATGCAAAATCAACTGCTTCGGCAAAAACATTCATCAACATCACCGATCGCGTCAACGACAGCGGCAACGAAGAGGGACTCCTCGGCCTTGCCTTTCATCCCGACTATGAAAGCAATGGTTACTTCTACGTCGATTACACAGCCTCGAATCCCCGCCGAACGGTGATTTCGCGATTCAACGTCAACGCCACAAATCCTGACTCGGCGCTCAAGAGCAGCGAATTCATCATCATTGAAATTCCAATCAACCTCCCGAATAACGATAATCACAACGGTGGAAAAATTGCGTTCGGAGCGGATGGCTTTCTTTACATCGGCCCGGGCGACGGCGGCTCCGGCGGCGATCCGATGGGCAACGGGCAGAACTTGCAAAGCTTGCTTGGAAAAGTTTTGCGGATCGATGTGAACACTCCATCAAGCGGACGCAACTACGGCCTTCCGGCGGACAACCCGTTCGTCGGCAACACCTCAGCGAAAGAGGAAATCTACGCGTACGGTTTTCGAAACCCCTGGCGCTTCAGTTTCGATCCGGTGACTGATCAACTTTGGCTCGGCGATGTTGGCCAGGGCAGGAGAGAAGAAATTGACATCGTCGAAAAGGGAATGAACTACGGATGGGACATCATGGAGGCCAGCCTTTGTCATGAGCCTTCATCGGGATGCAACATGACCGGCTTGACCTTGCCCGTATGGGAATATGATCGCAGCCTGGGACAATCGATCACCGGCGGCCATGTGTATCGCGGCGCAAATGTTCCGGAGCTTGTCGGCGCTTACGTTTACGCGGATTTTGTCAGCGGGCGTATCTGGTCGTTGCGCTACGACGGGGTGAATCCGGCGCAGAATTCTCTCATTCGCGACACGTCGCTCGGCATCGCGGCGTTCGGCGTCGACCAAAATAATGAACTCCACATCTGCGCGTTCGATGGAAAAATCTATCGCTTTCAACCAACGATCACTTCGACGAATCCGAACTCACCGCAGCTTGCGCAAAACTATCCGAATCCGTTCAATCCATCGACGACGATCAAATTCACTTTACCCCATGCCGGGCGTGTTGAGTTAAGCATCTTTAACATCACCGGGCAATGGGTACGCACACTGCAAAATGGCATCGCCCAAGCCGGGACGTATTTTCCAAACTGGGATGGAAAGGATCACAACAGTATTCTTCAATCGAGTGGTGTTTATCTTTATCGTCTGAAAGTCGATAGCAGGGTTGTGCAGTTCAGACGAATGTTGTTTTTGAAGTGATCCTGGATCTCTTACCAGGTGACTTACCGAATCAAACTCAGAATAAAATTCTGAAAGTTTGGAGCCGCAACAATCTCCCACAGATTGAAGAAACCCGCTGATGAAAGCCTTTTATCCGTGGGCTTCTTCAATCCGTGGGTAACCTAAGCCGCCCCAGAAGGGCTTCAGTTTTCAGCTTGTCTGAAAATCTGAAGTAGCTCTTACTCGTACTCCTACTCTTACTCGCAGTTGTAGATTTTGAAAATTGAGAAAGAGCAGGAGTAAGACCATAGATTTTTTATCTCGAAAATTTCATGGCCGAAATTCTCCTCGCCCACAGTTTCTTTCTGCGCTTCGATCCCAAGCAATGGCGCACAATGCAACCCTATGCGCCGCTGGGTACATTATACGCCGCATCTTATCTGCGCCAACAAGGATACGATGTCGCGGTTTTCGATAGCATGCTGGCAAACTCACCCGCCGACTTTGCCCCTCTTCTCGAAAAACATCAGCCTCGCGTTGTCGTGTTTTATGAAGACAGCTTCAATTGGCTGAGCAAAATGTGTCTCAGCCGTATGCGCGAGGCCTGCTTCGAGATGATCCGCATGGCGAAAACGCGCACCGGCGCAAGCATTCCGGTGATCGTCGCCGGTTCCGATCCCACGGATCATCAACAAATGTATTTCGATCGCGGCGCGGACTACGCCATCATCGGCGAGGGAGAGTTCACACTGCATGAATTGGTTGATGCGTTGCTGCGCAAATCTGAAAAACGGCCCAATGAAATTTCTGGCGTGGCATTTCTGGAAAATGGCGCGGTTAAAAAAACTTTGCCACGAGGTTTTCAAAAAAATCTCGATGCGCTGCCTTTTCCAGCGTGGACTTTATTGGAAGTCGAAAAATATAGAAGCATTTGGCGAAAAAAACACGGCTACTACTCGGTCAATCTCGTCACCACGCGCGGCTGCCCGTTTCGTTGTAACTGGTGCGCAAAGCCTATCTACGGCGACCGCTACAACAGCCGCTCGCCGGAGAACGTCGTCGAAGAAATGCTCTGGCTGCGAAAAAATTTTCATCACGATCACATCTGGTTTGCCGACGACATCTTCGGCCTGAAGCCCGGCTGGGTGGAAAAATTCGGCGACGCCGTGCAAGCCGCCGATGTCGTTACTCCCTTCAAAATTCAAGCGCGCGTTGATTTGTTGCATGAAGATGCGGTTGCGGGATTGAAGAAAGCCGGATGCAAAACCGTCTGGGTCGGCGCTGAATCCGGCTCGCAAAAAATTCTTGATGCCATGGATAAAGGCACGATGGTCGAACAAATTTACGCCACAGCAGCGCGTTTGCGCCGGCACGGCATCGAAGTCTGCTTCTTCCTTCAGTTCGGTTATCCAGGCGAAACTGATGAAGACATCGAGAAAACCATCAAAATGGTGCGCGACTGCCAGCCCGATGACATCGGCATTTCGGTTTCCTATCCGCTGCCCGGCACGCGTTTCTACGAGAGCGTAAAAAACGAATTGGGCGACAAACAAAACTGGGAACACAGCGACGATCTCGACTTGATGTTCCGCGGGCAGTACCAGCCGAAGTTTTACCGTCAGTTGCATCGCGTGGTGCATCAGGAGTTTCGATTAAACAAAGCAGCGGTTTTGGCTTCGCAGATATGGCGGCATCCTTCACAATTGACATTAAACAAATTGCGTGACTTGCTCAGCGGGGTTGGGAAAATGCCTTTTTTTTATTTCGAGAAAGGGAGGCTTGATCGATTGAGAATGCCCAATAGACGAAAAGAATGAAGATATTTGATAAAGACAAAAAACAAATTGAGCGAATACTTGCTTTGGCGCTGAAGTTTAGCGCCATTATTTTCTGTTGAAGATTTGCATATGAATGTTAAGTTGTAGCGCCCAACAAAATTTAATCCATCGGAAAGCACAGATTATGCTCCACATCATCAACGGCGATTCCACTGCCGATATTTTGAAGCAATCTGGCATGCAAGGCGAAATGCTCTCCTGGCGCGAGGCGTTGATGGCCGGTCCAACGCCGCAAAACTTGCCGCTCGATCAATGGATCGAGGTTCGGGCAAAACATTTGGCCGAGGCGTATGCTTTGACTTTCGATGATTGTCGAAAAGACTTATCGACGCTGTATGTCGGGCTACAATCTTTTCATCAGAATGACGAAGTGGTGCTATGGTTCGAGCATGATCTTTTTTGCCAGGTCAATTTGATTCATGTGCTCGATTGGTTTTCAAGCCAACACCTCGGCAAAACCAAGTTGAGCCTCATCTGCATCGGTGAATTTCCCGGACACGAAAACTTTCGCGGCCTTGGTGAATTGACGCCGGCGCAATTGGCATCCTTATTCGATCACCGCCACGAAGTCACCAGCGCTGAGAAAAATCTTGCTTCCGAGGCCTGGGCTGCATATTGTTCACCCAATCCACAGGCATTAGTAAATTTTCTCGAGAAAGATACTTCCGATCTGCCGTTTCTCCCTGCCGCATTAAACAAACATCTCGCGCGTTTTCCCTCGGTGAAAAATGGTTTAGGAGAAATCGAAAACAAAGCACTCGAGTTTGTTGCCAGTGGCGCTAATGACTTTCAAACACTCTTTCTGGAGTTTGGCAAGGCTGAACCTGTTTACGGCCTCGGCGACGCTCAGTTTTGGAACGACTTGCAGCCGATGATCAAAGCCAAACATCCTCTGATCACCCACACAAACATGGCGGAGGCGAAACCCGCTCTGGCTAACGCCGTACAGCTCAAGGCTTCATTCACACTTACGGAAACCGGCAGGGCAGTTCTCAACGGCGAAAGTGACTTCATCGCATTGAATGGGATAGACCACTGGCTGGGCGGCGTTCATCTCCAGTCGGAAAATTTATGGCGGTGGGATGCGCAAACTCAACATGTCGTCGAGCCAATTAATTTTTCAACTTGAAAGCAATTCATGGACGAACAATTACAAACGATAGAACTAACATCCCGACCGACTGACAAAGCATTAATTTCGAAACAACGGTTGCAAGGTATATTCAAAGACCTCCGCGAAGCCGTGCGCGGCTCGCAACAAGATTTCACCGAAGGCAACCTGGGTCGCGCGATTTTGTTGCTCTCGGTGCCGATGGTGCTCGAAATGTTCATGGAGTCGGTGTTCGCCGTGGTGGATGTTTTTTACGTGGCGCGTATCAGCGCGGATGCCGTTGCCACGGTCGGCCTGACCGAGTCGCTGCTTGCCCTGTTGTACGCCATCGCCATCGGTCTAAGCATGTCAACGACCGCCATGGTGGCGCGACGTATCGGCGAGAAGGACTCTGCAGGGGCGGCGGTAGCAGCGGTGCAAGCCATCGGCATCGGCATCGTGCTCTCGGTGCCGATTACTCTTGTCGGGATTCTCTTCGCGCCAAACCTGCTCACGCTGATGGGGGCCTCGCCAACCATTGTTGAAACCGGCTGGGGCTATATGGCATGGATGCTCGGCGGCAACATCACCATCATGCTGATCTTCCTCAACAACGCCATCTTTCGCGGCGCCGGCGATGCGGCGATCGCCATGCGCGCGCTGTGGCTGGCGAACATCGCGAATATCATTCTCGATCCATGCTTCATCTTTGGCTTGGGACCGTTTCCGGAAATGGGCGTGACCGGAGCGGCAGTGGCGACCAACATCGGGCGCGGGCTTGGGGTGATTTATCAGTTCACCATGCTTTTCCGTCGCCATGGCCGCGTACAACTCACTCGCCGGAATGTGCAACTCGACATCAAGGTGATGTTGCGTCTGTTGCGCGTATCGGTCGGCGGCATTTTTCAATTCCTTATCAGCACGGCAAGCTGGGTGGCGTTGGTGCGCATTATCTCCATCTTCGGAAGCGCGGCGTTGGCTGGTTATACAATCGCGATTCGCATTATCGTTTTTGGCATCTTACCGTCGTGGGGGCTGGCCAATGCTGCGGCCACGTTGGTCGGGCAAAGTCTCGGCGCGCAAAAACCCGAGCGGGCTGAACGCTCGGTGTGGCTCACTTCATTATGCAACATGATCTTTCTCGGCGGCATCGGCGCGATTTTCATCTTTTTTGCCGAACCGCTGATTCGTCTTTTTACCAACGATGCGGCGGTCGTGCCGATCGGCGCCGACTGCTTGCGCATCGTCAGCTACGGTTATTTGTTCTATGCCTTCGGCATGGTCATCGTGCAGGCGTTCAACGGCGCCGGCGATACGTTCACGCCGACGGTGATAAATCTTTTCTGTTATTGGTTGTTTCAAATTCCTTTGGCGTACAGCCTGGCGATACCGGCAGGCTTTGGCCCGGACGGCGTGTTCTGGGCGATTTGCATCGCGGAGTCGATTATCGCGGTGGTTGGGGTATTGGTGTTCCGGCGGGGAAAGTGGAAGAAGAGGAAGATTTGATTTAAAGTGAAGTCGGACTTGCACGGAAAGAATTTCAAAAAATCTGACGATCGCCGTGTGCAAGTCCGACTTCGCTGCGCCTCCAAATGCGGAAGTTATGCCTCCGAAAACAGCTCGATTTGCAAAGAAGTATTTACTTTTTTATAAAGAGTGATGCGAAACTCGTCCTCGAGATCCTCCAGAACCGGTTCCGGATTGCCGTTCTCTTTCATCTGCTGGAAAATCATCGGAATTCCTCTGCCCAAGCGCTCGAAAAGCCGCGCGTCATAAAAGAACTGCATCAGCATCGGGTTCCGTTGAGAATTAGCAGGAGTTCTGGCGGCTTAGGCTTATTTCTTAGACTGTTTCCCGACGCGAGGATCTTACCATCGACCACCAGCAGCCAAGCCGCATCAAGTTCTGAAAAGCTTTCTTGGAGCCACCGCTCATTTTGCTTTTTCAAATGCCCTTTCAACATGGTGCGTTCCTTGAGAGAAAGGCGCTCGAACTCCTCGAGCGTCAAATTTTCACCCACGAATTGAAGCGGCTTGCTTCGGTCTGTAGAGGCCGCAACAGGGATCGAAGCGCCGGTAGATTGGCGTTTCGATTTGTCAATGATTTCCCAAATTGACCGCAATGCCGCCTTATCGATGTGATCCAATTCGGATTTGATATTTTCAATTATGACTTCGTGACTCATGATCGCTCCTTTGACTCATGATTGAATGACAAAGTCGTCGTAGGGCATTAAGATATTCTCGACTTTATGCTCGACCTAAATGTCAATGTTACGCGCGATCCGAGTTAATTCACTTTAGAGGAAAAATCAAGGTGTCGTGGTGGATAATTTATAGAAATGCCTGACCAGAAAAATCAAAATGAATATTTGAGAATAAATCCTTGCTCCAATTGGTGACAAGCAAGAAATGCGCAATCTTCAGACTCAAAGGATTCAAATCGATGCTTCAGATCACACCGCGTCAAATGGAAACCTTGCGAGAATGGTTCGTGCCTGATCGCCCAGGTCCGCTCGCTGGATTACATGTTCTCCAGACCGGTAACGGCGCATGTTTCGTTGATCGGTGGCCGGCTCCACGCGCCGTGCTTGTGGACGCGGCGGGAAATTATTCTCTCGCCGGTGATCCGGAAGCGCTGTATCGGGATGATTTCAAAAATCGCATAACCGGCTTCGTCGAGGCGCCGGAGCGTTTCGCGCCGCTCTTGCAAGCGACATTTCCCAACATGAGTGTGTGGGAACGCATGATTTTTGAATTGAAAGTAAAGCCGAGTTTTTCAATTTCAGCGGAACAACATATTCGTCGTCTCGTACCAGCCGATGCTTTTCATCTGTGGGGATTGAGTCCGGAGATTAATTGGATTTGTCACACCTGGGGCGGACCAGCAGGACTGGCCGCGAGCGGCTATGCGTGGGGAGCGTACCTAGATGACCGGCTCGTTTCTGTTGCGTGCACATTTCACGCGGGGGAACGCTATGAAGACATCGGCGTCGTGACCGAAAAAGAGTCGCGCGGCTTGGGACTCAGCGTTGCCTGCGCCGGAAAGCTTTGTGAGGATATTCAAAGCAGAGGGCGGCGACCGAGTTGGAGCACTTCACCGGACAACACGGCGAGCCAGCGCGTCGCGGAGAAAATAGGCTTCTCACTTCAGCGTCGAGATATTCTCTATGTAATCGGCACGCCGATTCCCGAATCGGCTCGACGCCAGTAAAATTTACGGAGGAATCTATGATTGCAAGAGCGTGGTACGGCATCACCTCGGCAACAGAAGCTGATGACTATCTGGAATATTTAAAAGGCCGGCGTTTCGGAATATCAAGCGACCGAGGGAAACAATGGAGTATATGTCTTGCGGAGAATCGAAGGCGACCACGCGCATTTTCTCTTGCTCACACTTTGGGATTCTTTTGATACAATCAAAAGATTCGCAGGCGAAGATATAGAAAAGGCAAAGTAATATCCTGAAGACGAAAAGTATCTGATCGAGCTCGAACCTCAAGTTACACATTACGAGGGCTTGCTCAAGTCGCAAATATGTTGAATGAACTTAACGGAGAAAGCCATGCAGGAGTTATTGAAAGCCACGGCGCAGCGCGCCATCGGCTATTTGCAAAAATTGGATTCACGCGGTGTTGCGCCAAGCGCCGAGGCCATCGCTAATCTTCTACAGTTTGATGAGCCAATGCCGGAAGATCCGATTGACCCGGAGCGCATCGTGCAAATGCTCGATGAGATCGGCTCGCCGGCAACGATGGCAATGGCCGGCCCGCGTTTCTATGGCTTCGTCATCGGCGGCTCGCTGCCCGCAGCGCTTGCGGCACATTGGCTGGCAGCGGCATGGGATCAAAACACCGGATTGTATCAGGTGACGCCGGGAACGGCATTCATCGAAATAATTACGCTGCGATGGCTGCTTGATGTCTTGAAGTTGCCGCGCGAAAGCGGCGGCGCATTCGTTACCGGAGCAACGGTTGCGAATTTCACGGCCCTTGCGGCGGCGCGCCACGCCGTTCTCAAAAGCGCCGGATGGAACGTGGAAGCCGATGGATTATTCGGCGCGCCGGCGATCACTGTCATCGTCGGCGAAGAAGCGCATCCCACGCTTTTCAAATCTCTCGGATTACTCGGCCTCGGCAGAAGCCGCGTCGTCAAAGTGCCGGTGGATGGACAAGGCCGGATGCGCGCCGACGCCATTCCAAAAATTTCCGGCCCGACGATTGTCTGCGCGCAGGCCGGCAACGTCAACACCGGCGCGTTCGATCCAATCGATCAAATTTGCAGAGTTGCCCACGACGGGGGCGCATGGGTTCACGTCGATGGCGCGTTTGGATTGTGGGCTTCGGTTGCGCCTTCGCGCGCGTATCTCACAAAAGGAATTCAAAACGCAGATTCATGGGCGACCGATGCGCACAAATATCTCAACGTACCCTATGATTGCGGCCTGGCGTTTGTTCGCAACGCCGATGCGCTGCGCGCGGCAATGGCGATCACCGCCGAGTATTTGCCGACCGACAGCCCGGAGCGCAATCCTTCCGATTACACGCCGGAGTTGTCTCGCCGAGCGCGCGGCGTTGAAGTGTGGGCGGCTTTACGAAGCTTGGGACGAAAGGGCCTGGCTGATCTTATTGAGCGCACGTGCAGCCACGCCAGAAGGTTTGCCGAAGGGTTGAGCGCCGCTGGTTTTCAAATTCTCAATGAGGTCGTATTGAATCAGGTCTTGGTTTCGTTCGGAAGCGCGGAGAAAACGAATCGCGTCATCGCCGGCATTCAAGCCGATGGAACATGTTGGTGCGGCGGCACGGTATGGCAGGGGAAAACCGCGATGCGCATCAGCGTTTCGTCATGGGCAACTACGGAAGCTGATGCCGAAAAAAGTTTGGAAGCGATGATTCGGGTGGCGAGGAAACAGGCCTAAAGATTGGCGCGAATACATTCAGTGCGAGGTACTTCAGAAATTATTCAATTATAGGTTGAATCGGCAAGCGTCTAACGCGGTATCTCGTTTCATCGACAGAAACAATCGCGCCTTGATTCAGTTCGTTTGCAACACCCTGAAGAACTACTTCCAGGCGACGATTGACATTATCCGGCCTCTCATCCTGCAAGCGGAAGATTATGACGCTTGGTAGCGATTGCCTTGCCGTCGCCACAATTTCACTGAAGTCGAGATCAAAAGTCAGTATGATGCTTTGTTCACGCGTGGCCTTGGCGAAGATTTCTTCATCGGGGAGTCTCTGCAAACCTTCGTCACGCAAATGTTTGGCTTCATGCCCTTGACCTTTGAGCCAACTTACCGTACTGCGCGCCAGCCCCATGTCAGCGAGAAATCTCACGATTGAGCAATCGCAAAGGGATGGATTTCTTCGCTTGCCAGCCATGCAGCATATTTGAGGGCCTGAGCGATGTCATCCCATTCGAGGTCAGGATATTCTGCGATAATATCATCTTCCGACATGCCATTGGCCACCAAATTTACGACAAGAGAAACCGGAATGCGCATGCCGCGAATGCAAGCGCGTCCCCCCATTATCCGTTTATCGAAGGTAATGCGGTCGAACATAAAATGCCTTTCGATCTATCAAAGAGAGGTTGCTATGTTTCGAATATACGGACACTAATCATTCAGTTCAAAGTATTTGTTCAAGAGTGTGAAGAAAGTTGTTCTGCAGCCTGTGGCGAGTCAACTCTCGGAGACTAATCCCATCAACTTCTCTTCCGCTGCAGCCAGCGTCTCATCCTTCTTGCAAAAACAAAACCGCACCTGCGTCTGTCCATCCGCTGGGTTCATATAAAAACTCGACCCCGGCACCGCGGCCACACCGACCTCTTTCACCATCCAACGCGCGAATTGATCGTCATTCGGTTGATTGTGCATATTCATCAGCTCGGCAACGTCCGTCATGATGTAGTATGAACCTTTCGGCCCCCAGCAGTGAAATCCCGCATTCGTCAAAATTTCTAATAAGCGATCTCGTTTTTCAAGATAAAACGCAGCGAGGCGGTCATAATAACTTTCTGGAAGTCGAAGCGCAGTCGCTGCTCCTTCTTGTAACGGCGCTGCCGCGCCGACGGTAAGAAAATCATGAACTTTGCGAATTGCGCTCGTTTGCTTTTCCGGCGCAATCGCCCAGCCCACTCGCCAGCCGGTGAGGCTATAAGTCTTCGAGATGCCGTTGATCGTCACGGTGCGTTCGGCCATGCCTTCCAAGCTGGCGATGCTCACATGCTCGGTTCCATCATAAAGAATGTGTTCATAAATTTCGTCGGTGATGGCAAAGGCATCCCACTCTTGACAGAGTTTTGCAATCAACGCCAATTCTTCGCGCGTGAAAACTTTACCGGTTGGATTGTTCGGCGTATTAATGATGATCGCTCGCGTGTGATTATTGAAAGCTGCTCGTAAATCTTTTTCATCAAAATGCCAATCCGGCAGATGCAACTTGACGAAGCGCGGCTTAGCGCTTGAGAGATAGGTATCCGGTCCGTAGTTTTCATAAAACGGCTCGAAGATGACGACTTCATCGCCCGGATTGATCAGCGCCATCAACGTCGCGATCATCGCTTCGGTGGCGCCGCAGGTGACGGTGATGTTTTTCTCCGGATCGACCGAGATATGATTGTAGCGCTGCGCTTTCTCGGCAACCGCCCGGCGCAAGTTGGGCGCGCCCCAGGTGATGGCGTATTGATTGATGTCGGCGCGAATCGCAGCAACCGCGGCTTCTTTCACTTCTTCGGGCGCCGGGAAATCAGGAAAACCTTGCGAGAGATTGACGCCGCCATAGAGATGAGTGAGCCGGGTCATCTCGCGAATGACGGATTCGGTAAACGATTCAGTGATGTGGGCGACGGGTGGTTTCATAATTATTATCCAGTAAGTGTACAATGATTAGTATTCAATAATCAGTGTTCAGTGCTCACTGCATTTCCTCCGTTCAATCCATTGAATCAGTTTACAGAAAAATTAGTAACCGGATTGAGCGGAAAGTATCGGGAAGTGAATTATCGCTTGACATTTTTTGAAAAGTCTGGCAAATTGCCTCCGGCATTTGTTGAACATTTATGAAAAGAGGAGAGCCGCGATGACGATGAATTCAAACGAGAACATTTTTTATAACACCGTCCTGCTCTTCGGCGCGCCCGGATCCGGCAAAGGAACCTGGGGCAAGATTCTCGGCATGATTCCGGGATTCTATCACCTCTCCACCGGCGAGATGTTTCGCCGGCTCGACATTGAAAGCGAGCTGGGCTTGAAGGTGATGGAGAACATGCACAAAGGTGAATTAGTGCCGGACGACATTGTGTTCGACCTTTGGCAGCGGCATATGAACAATGCGATTCTCACCGGGGCCTTTCGTCCGCAGAGGGACACGCTGGTGCTGGACGGATTTCCTCGCACCCCGCAGCAGGCGAAGATGGTGAAGACCATTGCCGTCGTGAAAGCCATCATCCTACTGGATTGCGCCGACCGCGAATTGCTCATTGCCCGTTTGCGCAAACGTGCGGTGCTAGAGCTGCGCGCCGACGATACCAACGAGCAAACCATCCGACATCGTTTTGAAATCTACGAGCGCGAGATTCAAAACAACCTTGCAGAGTTTTCGAAAGACCTCATCGAGAAAATCGACGTATCGGCGCCGCCGATGCACATTCTGGCATTGTTGAGCGCAGCGTTGGATAGTCATTTATGATGAACAATGGTAGCGTCAAGAATTAATCATCTTCCTCCTCAGCTACTCGCACAAATGCGCTGCGCACCGGCGCCGGCATTTCCGAATCCGCGCCGCGAATCGACTTCCAGATAATTTCATTGAACTCAACATCGGGAATCGCGTCTTCTTTCGCAAGATTCATCTCGCCAGAGCGCTGCTGGCCGTAGGCCATGTCCTTGTTCATTTCTTTCAAATCAATATTGGCCGATTTGCAGACATACGGCTGAAAATCCGGCTGGTCGGTGAACGAGGCAAACATCGGCAACGCAGCGGCGTCGAATTGCGTCATCGGCGGCAGGCCGAGGATAAGCTCCATCGAACGCAACACACTCGTGGTTGAATACATGTGGCTATCCACGAAATGCCGCTTGGTGTAAGGGCTGATTACGAATCCAATCATGCGGTGCGCATCAACATGATCAGGGCCGTTTTGCGCATCATCTTCAACAACAAAGATGGCGCACTCTTTCCAGACCGGGCTTTTGGAAATATGCTCGACCATCATGCCGAGCGCCAAATCATTTTCCGCAACCATGGCGCGCGGCGTCGGCGAGTTCTTGCGCGTGCCGGAGGTGTGGTCGTTCGGCAAACGGATAATCTGAAAACGCGGCACAGAGCCATTCTGCACAAAGTGATCAAACTCGCTTCGCCATAAACGAAAGCGCCTGGTATCGGAGACGCTCAAATCGTAGGGTGGAAAGTTCGGCGCGTAGTTGCCCTGCAAAGTTTCAATCGTCGTGAAAACCGAATCCTTGCGGCCCGGCGCGTAATCGACAAATTCGCCGTAGCTGCGAAAGCTGATGTCGGCGCGTTTGCACAAATCCCAAATATAGCCGGAGCTGGGCGCGGCCATCGCCACCACACCTTCTGCCGGATACTTGCCCCCTTTGTCGCCGTACATGCCCGGCCAATTTTTCTCGACATAATCAGTCGCGTAAGCGCCCATCGACCACTCGTGCCCGTCGGCGCTGACTTCAGCGGCGGCATAGAGATTGTCGAGCAAAATAAATTCACGCGCCAGGGCGTGATGATTGGGCGTCACAAATTCCGGAAAAAGGCAAATAGAAGAATCGCCATTGCCCTCTTTCATGTCGCCGAGAACTTGGTCGTAGGTACGGTTCTCTTTGACGATGTAAAAAACATATTTGATCGGCGAGGGCCGGGCGATCAGCGGATTTTTTTCATTGACTTCCGGTTCGTGTTGGCGGCGCTGATAATAAGGCGAGTTCCGAAATACTTTGCGGCTCCAATCCCTGAGTTGCGCATCGTCGGGCATGGCTAAAAATGATAACGAGCCGCGGAACATCCTGCCGATGTATTCTGAAATGTCATCCGTATTCTTCACGTAGGGGTTCGGCCCACGTGGATTTGCTCTCGATCCGCCGTGTCCTTTGCCGTTGATGACAAGCAGCGTTGATGAACTTTTCAACGCATAAGCCGCTGTCGGATACCAGCCGACCGGAATGAACCCAAGAGAAACGCTGCGACCGGGTTCTTCAACTTTAAACACCGCGACGTAGTTGTTGTCGGCATTGGCGACGAATAATTTTTCGCCATCGGGAGAAAGCGCCAGGCCATTTGGCGTGCTGCCTGGAGGCGCATCGGCAACCAGCGAGGTAATGATGGTTTCGATTACTCGACGCTGTGCGAGATCGATCATCGACACGCTATTTAAATTTGCATTGGCAACAAATAAACGATCACCGGTCTTGCCAGCTCCGGGCAGGATTGCCATGTCGTTGGGATGATCTCCAACCGGAATGAATGCGCTGATCTCTTCACTTTCGCAATCGAGAATCGCCGCTTGCTTCCCACCCCAAATCGAAACGTAAAGCTCCGGCTTCGCAGGATGCAGCTTGCAAGTATAAAGCTCGGCTGGCATCTTTATTTGCTTGCGAAGCTGTTTCGCTGGAATATCAAAAATGAACAAAGAGCTATCGTCTTTCGTCGTGGCATACAGAGTTGTGTTGTCGCGGCTGATTTCAATTCCACCCAGCGCGAAAAGTTTTTTTGATGAGGGGGCTTTCAGCCGCATCGTGTCGGTAGGAGTGACTTTTCCTGTATCAAACGTGCATAAAATGATTTGATCGCTGTTTCCGCCGGAGACCGCCAGGCGTTTGCCATTTTCAAAAAATCGTACGCCAAGCCAAACAAAATCCAGAGCCAGTTTATCGGTGACGGTGCGCTTTTGCAAATCGACAATGTACAAATCTTGCACGAAGCCGCTATTAGCAACCGCGGCGTATTTTTCATCAGGGGTAATGTCGAGGGCAAGAGGCAAATCGCCAAGATCGAGATGCGTGCCGGCAGGTTCGAGTGACCAGCCGTTTGGCAAAAGAATTCTTCCATCATTTTGACGGCCGGGCAGTTGAACCATTTCCTTCTGTCCAGCGCATCCTACTATCGTCAGTATCAACGACTGCATCAAAAATTTTCCAACACGCATATTACCTCCAGTCATTTCTAGTCATGACGCCAATGTCCATTCATTCAAGCGGGGAAAATATGTGGCAAAAGCAGGATTAATGCAAATGGTTTTAGCGTCTCACCGGCGCAACTTCAACAGCCTCGCATGTAAGCTTCACATCCAGCCGAAATTATTTATCAGAAGGCAGTGGGTTATGATCAGCGTAATCGGGCTTTCAAAGCCCGGAAAATATGTTGCATGGTTATGACATAATCAAGACTCTAAAGAATCAAACTGTTATGAGCAAGCACACTTGTTCCAGAATGGCACAGACCGACCTCGAAACTCTTGAGAATTTGTTTACAAAACTGCCTGCATTTTGTCGGACGTATTGCACTTCGTTTTTCAAAGATTGTCGCATTTATGTGGCATTGATTTTGTCATCTTAAAATCAGAAAAAAGAATAGACGGTAGAAAGTTGCAGCGGAGGGTGGTTATCGAGCACGCAGTGACGACATGAAAACCACAGGGATGGAACCTTGATGTAATAACCAGAGAGGAGCTCATGGCCTATAATAGCCTGCAGACTGTGAGTTATGCGTCCAGCACGAGGAGGGGCCTCATGCCCGAAGTCCAGGAAAAACTTCGCAAGACTATTTTGCTGATCGATGACGATCAGGATATGCACACGATCTGTAAGCGTTACGTCGAAAATGCCGGCTACAATTTTACATCGGCGTATGACGGCAGACAGGGCCTCGAGTTTATTCGCAAGGGCGATACCGACCTGGTTCTCCTGGATTTCATGATGCCCGAGAAAGACGGTTTTGCGGTTTATAAAGACCTGACGACGCTCGATGAGTTTGCCCCGTTTCGCAACATTCCGGTCATCATGTTGAGTGTGCTGGCTGAGCACATTCCACGAAAAAACGAACTGCTCAGTATGGGGATCAGCCTTTATCTCAACAAGCCTTTCGGATATAAAGAACTCGTCAACATCATTGAAAACATCTTCGTCACTTCGAGGCTACGCGAAGAGGAACGAGCACGCGAAGAACTTCGGAAGCATGAGGTTCAGCGTATCGAGGAAGAAAACCGCAACCTGCGCTCTCAAATCCGCGCCGCCTTTGGCCAGGAAAATATCGTCAGCGTCAATCCGGTGATGCACGCGACGTTCGAGAAGGTGATGAAGGTCGCGCCCAGCGACGCCAACATTTTGATTCACGGCGAGAGCGGCACCGGCAAAGAGCTGATCGCCCGCAGCATTCACGCGCACAGCCGGCGCTCGAAAGGACCGTTCGTCGCGGTGGATTGTGTCGCGTTGCCGGTTACATTGTTGGAAAGCGAGTTGTTCGGTTATCAAAAGGGTGCCTTCACTGGAGCCTCACACAGCAAGAGCGGCCTCTTTGAAATGGCCCATGAAGGCACCTTTTTTTTAGACGAGATTTGCGAGCTGCACTCCGACTTGCAGGCGAAACTCCTGCGCGTTTTACAAGAACGCCAGTTTCGCCAGCTTGGCGGAAAAAAACTCATCGACGTCGATATTCGCGTCATCTCCGCCACCAATCGCGATCCACGCGCCGCAGTGAAGGAAGGAACGCTTCGCCATGATTTGTACTACCGGCTGAACGTCGTTCCGATTTATCTCATCCCATTGCGCGAACGGCGCGAAGACGTTTCGCCGCTGGCCAATTCATTTTTGAAAAAATACTGCGCACAAAACAGCCGCCCGCTGATGCGCCTGTCCTCAGCCGCGCTCGATTTATTGACCCAATACGACTGGCCCGGCAACGTGCGCGAACTGCAAAACGTCATCGAACGTGTGGTATCACTCGGCGCCAGCGACATCATTCGCCCGAACGACCTGCCGGACTTTGTTTATGAAAACAATTCCACCGCCGACGGCAATTTGGATTTAACCAATGCGCCGTTGCGGGATGCACGGAAAAAGTGGAACGAGAAATTCGAGCGCAAGTATCTCACCGATTTGCTGTCCAGATTCAACGGCAACATCAGCCAAGTCGCGCGCTTTGCCAAGGTCAATCGCATGACGATCTATCGATTGCTGAAGCAATATGACATCAGCCTGAAATTCTTTGTTGATAAAGAGTCTTGACGCATACAGGTGTCGCAATTGTGCGACAGGTCTTGAGCCTTCGATTTTGTTTAATTTACACCCCTTCACTATTTTCTCTCGCAACATTTCAGCAGCACAAGCCATAGATTTTCAAAAATCTCCAATAAGAAGCAATTCTAGTGAAATTGTATCTCGTTGGAAAACAATCGATTGCAGCCATTATCAATTCTCTTCGGAGAGCATCATCGTGGCACATGATTTGAAGTTGCGATTCAAAAATCTCTAGCATCACCCAACATCACCCTGAAAGGAGTCAGGCATGTGGCAACGGACGGTCGATGTTGAATCCGCAGACGCGGAGGACAGCGATTTTAAGGAGGAGCTTATAAAAGACATTTTGTGTCAGGTTGATTATCAGACGGCAGAAAGAAGAAACGCTGTGGGGATGAAGCAGTCGGAGCTTGCCGCAGAACTGCGGCAGTTGTCAACTCGTGCGTTGGTGGCTTGGTATGAGGCATTCTTGAACATCCGCCGCGAGTTGATGTATTCAGGCTATGAGCTGAATGGCTTCAAAGTTATAAACCGGCCATTCGATGCCATCAACAAGCTGATCAAAGAAGACCCCTACTTCGACATCAGGCAATACATCTTCTGAACAACGAGGACGCCATGACCCACAATCTCAAAGATCACTCGCTGCCAACGCTCATCCCATCCCCGAAAGAAAATGCCGCTGCGCCCACAAACGGCACAGCGCCGCAGGAGGCCGCTCATAGCCTTTCAACACATTTCGACGCCATCGCTCAACAATTGTTAGACGAGATGGAAAAACCCGAAGGCGATGGCAAGAAAAAATTATTTTCGGGGAATTACCTGCTCGCGGCAATCCTGCTGCAAGGCGCCCAGCCGGTCGTTCATTGATCCGGGCGACATCAAAAGAGCCGCACAACGTTATCAAGCGACATTGGCGCTGCCGCGTTGAGCGCCTGCTCTTTTAGCTTTTATCTTTGAGGGCGGATTTTTCCCCGGTCGAGCCTGAACGCATGATTCCATCAAATGCCGGAGGCCGGGGAACCCGCCATAAAGAGCAAGCCAGCGTCACGAGCAGAAACGCGATCATGGCTTGCAAGACGATGAATCCGGCAATTTTGAACCAGGCAAACAGCGGATGAACAAACCGGACCAACCAGCCGGCGGCCTCGAAAGCCAACGCCGAGCAAAAAGCTGAGATGATCACCGTCACTTTTGCCCGCCACGAGAGCGGCACAAAGATCAACAGATGCGTGAGCAACAAAAGCACTACTGCCATCATTGGCAGGTGCACGTGAGTGACTTCGAGCATGGTTTGATAGGTTCGCGGCAACCGGTAGTCAACCTCGGAGCCTAAGTAATAATCGACCACCGACTGCGGCGTCAAATTCATGCTGGCAAAGTAAAGCGCAAAATTGCTGATCCAAAATCCCACCAGAAGCACCACGGTAAAAAGCAGGGTCAAGCGCATCAGCGGCTGACTTTGAAAACCGCCATTCAACATGTACTTCATTTTTTCAATCCTCTAGATACCGCGACGGCGTAAGTCGCCATCATTCTGCGCACCGCGAGCGTTATCGCCTGCACGCTGAGCGTAGCGCCGGTGATGTTATGAATGTCGCGCTTTGGCCACAAGTTGTCGGTCAGCAGCCGATGGCGAAAGAGCGCCAGCCAGCGCGGCGCCGGCAGGTAATCTTGCGGCTCATAAAAAGAAAGCATCTCGACGAGCCGCACGGTGCTGTCGGGGTTTATGACAGCCATCATGGTGGCCGGCTTGGTGCGTACTATGGTTGTTTCGAAGAACGCGTAGCCGGCAACTTTCTCTGCGTTCCGAGCGCGATAATAGACCACAAGCTGTGATTCAACTTTCGAGCGCGCCACTTTTTGGATTTCGGCGACTTGCGCGGCGGTCAGAAATAATATTTGCCGCTCAACCACTTCGTCCTGCGAAAAAGCCAGACGCAAGGCATCTTCCTGCTTCAGCATCACTTGCGCTTGCGCGGCCCAATTGCCTGGGCAGCACAGGGCAACAAACACACCGATGAATAAGATGCTCGGCTCGGAGATCACCTTGCAAACTTTCCGCAGCCGGTGACCATTGCTCAGTTCCATTCATTCATCCTATTTTACCGCCCGGACGCTCGTAGCGCCCGGGCGGTGCGACAGAAATTTAAAACAGATAATTGACCGCGACGTTGCATTGATCGGTCGCCGTGTTCGCTTCGTTGTCGCGGTTCAAGTAATCGATTTTGAATGCGACATTGGGATGCGGCTTATAGACCAATCCATACGTCCAATTCGTCCGCTCGTTGGCTTTATTTCTGGAGAAAGTTGCCGGCACTTCAGCTTGTGTATCGACTTTCTCAAATTGCACGAATGGCGACAACGCATGCTGTGACGTGCTGAAGAGCAGGGGTAGCACATCGTATCCTGCAGTCAAATAGAAACCCTGTTGCTTGCTGCCAATTGATTGAGTGCCGGACAGTGCCAATTTCGCGTTCAACGCTGCTGCATCTGCGATGGTGCTTCGGGCGTACAGCGCGCGCAGCTCCAACCCACGTCGAGCGAGTTGTCCATGCGCCGAAAAAATCGTCACCCGCGCGCCAATCTCCTGATCGGCGGCATCCTTCAAACCCTGCCCGCTATTGCCGGTATAAAATGATACGCCGAGATCGACGCCCGGCATGCCCGAGTAATCCAGCCGCCCGGTGATACCAAGATCTTCGGCCAGACTTCTGGCGCCGCTTTGCCGGCCGCCGCGAATGCCGCTTGCAGAAAATTTTGACGCATCAAGACCTTCGACGACATAAAGCTTGTAGCAGATGCCGCTGTTCGTTCCCCCAACAATTCCCAGACCATTCGCCCGCCACGTCGTGGGAATGACTGCGCTCTCGGTCTCCGGGCGCAAAGCGGGAAAAAAAGTCGGCGGCTCGTGCAGTTCATTGACGATGCCTATCGGAACCAACACCATCCCGGCGCGCACATTGAGCGCGGAAGACAGTTGCGCTTCAACGTAGCCGAACTCCATCGACACCTCACCACCTTTGCCGGTCGAGCCATGCTCCACCTCGGTTTCCGAATTGAACAGGATAAAATCGTTGAAGCGAAAACCAACATATAAAATATGCCGCAGATAGTCAATCTGATCCTTTGCGGTTGCCGGTGCGCCGGCGTCGGTGGCGCCAGAAAAATTCTGGTAGAGAATTTCACCGTAGCCTGCCAGAGAAACGCCGGCTTTTTTCAATTGGTAAACGTGCGAGGCCGCCGGCCCCATACCCAAATGCCTTTCATATTTTCGCTCACTCGTTTCTCCGAGTTTGCCTTTCTCGATTTCCTGCGCCAG
>Ga0247727_10004798_pt1 | contig 28216 bp, 29 predicted proteins | sample WisWelCaveWW1625_FD_202498 | JGI IMG/M metagenome (GOLD analysis project Ga0247727, IMG submission 202498) | Biofilm microbial communities from Wishing Well Cave, Virginia, United States - WW16-25 | ecosystem: Environmental > Aquatic > Deep subsurface > Groundwater > Cave microbial mat | place...
AAAGACGCGGTATTGCCCTCGAAAGAAAAAACTTACGGCAGCATCGAAGGCCTCATGAATCACTTTATGCTGGTCATGGATGGCTACGGTATCCAACCGCCGCCCGGCGATGCCTACCAAGCCGTCGAAGGCGCGAATGGCGAGTTGGGATTTTATGTCATCAGCGACGGCAAAGGCCAGCCCTATCGCGTACGCGTGCGACCGCCGTGCTTCACGCTGATGTCGGGCTTCCACAAAATGATTGAAGGCGATATGATGGCGGATATCATCGCGACGTTCGGGACGGTGAATATGATTGCCGGTGAATTGGATCGGTAACCCGTAACCCAGACTGCCAGTCTGGGTTGATTAAAAGCTACACCAGAACTTCTGAAAATTTTCATAGAACAGCTTTTGAACACGGATGACGCGGATTTAACGGATTCTCACGGATTTTTTATTTTTGCGTTAATGATAAAACGAAAGTGTGACAACTGCTGCAAAATCGGCGCAATAGAAAAACGCATCACACGAGTTTACGGACGCGGCTCTAATGCGCTGGTTATTGAGAACGTGCCCGTCATTGTATGTCCGCATTGTGGCGCAAGTTATTTGGAAGCCAAAACTTTGCACGAGATAGAACGCATTAAGCTGCATCGCAAGAGTTTTGCAAAACAGAAACCGCTGAATGTTGCGACGTTCGCTTTGCAAAAAGCAGCCGCATAGTGAAAAAAAATAAAAAGATTTTTGGGAACGAGACGAGCAACCGGCGACCAGCAACCAGCAACAAACAACCAGCAACGAGAATATGAGTTTGAAACTTTCTAATCAATCCATGAAGCGCGTCAAAGAAGTGATGACGCATTATCCGAACAAGCAAGCGGCGTTGCTGCCGATTCTACACATCGTGCAGGAAGAAAAGGGCTACGTTCCCGAAGAAATGGAAGCGGATATTGCCGAAGTCGTTGAAGTCCCAGTCGTCCGCGTGCGCGAAGTCATCTCGTTTTATACGTTGTATAATCGCCAGCCCGTCGGGAAATATCACGTGCAAATGTGCCGGACGATTTCATGCACGCTCTGCGGCCATCGCGAGTTGCTGAAATACATGAAAGAAAAACTTGGCGTCGAAGCCGGCCAAACCTCGCCGGACGGCAAATACACGCTGAATGTCGTCGAATGCCTCGCCGCCTGCGAAATGGCACCCGCGATGCAAATTAATGAAAAGTATTACGGCAATTTGACGCCGCAACGCATTGATGAAATTTTAGCGAGTTTGGCGTAGCGTAGTCGGCCCGACTGCGATTTCAACTGATATAATTTCGGCAAAAATACGATTTGATTATACTGTGCATTCTGCTATATTCATACAGAAGAGTGGTATCAGACTAAAACTGCGGAGCGATAAACTATGATTCAAATCAGCGTAGAAGAAATGAAGCGCGATTTACCGGCGTTTCTTCATCGGGTAGAAACTGGTGAAACACTCGTGCTGATAAAATCTGGAAAACCCGTAGCCGAGATTAAGCCCATCATCTCAAGTTCGATTAATTCGCCCTCTATGCAGCTACGACCCTTTGGTCTTTGTGCCGGAGAATTCATCGTTCCCGATGACTTTAACGCCCCTTTGCCGGAGAATATTTTAGCCGAATTTGAAGGACGATGAAAGTTTTATTGGATACTCATATTTTTCTCTGGTATATCAGCGGAGACAAGCGTTTGTCGAATGATAAACGCGACAGCATACGGGATTCGAATAACGAAGTTTATTTGAGCGTTATATCGATATGGGAAGCGATCATAAAATATCAACTTGGCAAGTTGCCGTTGCCTCAACCGCCGGAGATGTATTTGCCAGCACAACGTCAACAACATCAAATCATGAGTTTAACTTTAAATGAAGATAGTGTTGCCCACCTTGCTCAACTTCCAGCGCTTCATCGCGATCCATTTGACCGAATGTTGATCTGCCAAGCTAATGTTCATGGTTTGAGTTTAATGACTGACGATGCTATCGTTCAGCAATATCCAGTTCAGATTTTTTGATGAAACCGGCAATCCGTGGCTGGATAAATTCGGCTGGTTCAAGGATGATCCAACTTTCGATGATTTGCAAGCCGAGATTGCGGCGTATCGGAAGGAAGTAGATCAACTGGATATACATGACAGAAACTGATACACTTTTTATCCATACACTTGATGATCTCGAAAGGCGAATCGTTTCAAAGGACTGGTATGAAGTACTTGGAGCGTCAGCGTTCATTCGTAAGTTATTATTGGATGAATTTCCTTTGGTTGATCGAGTTAACCAACTTCATAAACTTAAAATTAATTTTTTGATAGTAGATTATGATTTAATCGGTGCTCGTCCTACTATTGCTTTAATGGGCGATGGACTCGACCCTGATACATCGCCACCCAATGTTAAAACACGCTTGGTTAATCGAGCTCAGTTTCTCAAGACCATTATATTTGTTGCTGGTGACAAGCAATATTCAGTTCGTGATGTTGTGTTATTTGAGGCAAATGTTATGGGTGGTGTACACGCAGGATCACCTAAGAATGAACAAGAACGCGTATTGAAGCAAGTAAATAAGTTCTTTCTTTTTAGCGGTGGTCGCGCTTCTTTACAAGAACTATGCAGTATTGGACGAATAGTATTAAAAGCATTAAAGCCACTGAGAGCAAAGATCGAAGAAAAACTGTAATAATGTATTCCAAATGTTTTTATAAAATCGAAAAGCAGATCAAGTTAGGCATTTGTGTTAGAGAATTTGATATTTATGTTTGTAACCTTACAATATCGCTTGAGTTTGCGAAAGCTCTTTAATAAGCGGGCGAAAGTCAAAAAGCTTTATGAAAAGGATAGAAAGAAAGCGGCAAAAGATGGAAAACCATACGCAGAGATCGAAAGCATTTGGTCGTTAGAGAGTTTTGAAGTGCATGAAATAGATGAAGAAATAAAGGTTCTTGTTACGACGCATCTTAATACAGCTAATAGATTATTGGTACCAATTCCTGATATAAAAAACGAAACCATGTGGATGAAACTTGATACAGATTCACAAATGGCACTAACTCCAATAGGGATTTCAGAACTGAGATCAACAATTAGAAAAGAAAAGCAAGAAAAAAAGGTCAATCTATCTTTTTGGCTTACTGCGTTAATTGGCTTAATTGGTGCAATAACTGGATTAATAGCAATTATCAAAAAATGATGAAGAAGTGTGAAAGCTTAAAAAAGATAAAGTGCGATTTATCCACTTGTGAAAACAGGTCAACAGTATTCAACTATGCCATTTCCAACACTATTCACCGACGACAAAGGCGGCGTGCTCACGCCTTACATTAACAAAGAATGTCAATATCTCAAGAATTACCTCAATGAAGGCGGATATGAGGCCGCGAACAAAGCGTTGGCAATGACCGCCGAGCAGGTGATTGACGAAGTCACCAAATCTAATTTGCGCGGGCTCGGCGGCGCGGGTTTCCCTTCGGGAAAAAAATGGAGCTTCATCCCGAAAAATTCACCCAAGCCAACTTATCTCGTCATCAATTGTGATGAAAGCGAGCCTGGCACATGCAAGGATCGCTATATCGTCGTCGGTGCGGCTCATGCGTTGCTTGAAGGAATTATCATCGCCTCGCGCGCGATCAATGCGCATACGTGTTACATTTACATTCGTGGCGAATACGTCGAACCGACGCGAATTTTGCAGGCCGCTATTGATGAAGCGTATAAAGAAAAAATTTTTGGCAAGAATGCTTTGGGCACGGATTACGCGTTGGATGTTTATGTGCATCGCGGCGCCGGCGCGTATATTTGCGGCGAAGAGACCGCGCTTCTGGAATCACTTGAAGGCAAAAAAGGCTGGCCCCGCATGAAGCCGCCGTTTCCCGCCATTGAAGGGTTGTTCCGCTGTCCCACCATCGTCAATAATGTTGAAACGATTGCTTACGTTCCCATCATCATGAATAAAGGCTGGGAATGGTTTGCGAAATTCGGCACGGAGCGCAACGGCGGCTATCGTTTTTACAGCATCAGCGGGCATGTGAATCGGCCCGGCGTTTACGAGCTGCCCGTCGGCACGACGTTGCGCACGATGCTCTATGATTACGCCGGCGGCATTCGCGGCGGCAAAAAATTGAAGCTCGTAGTTCCCGGCGGCTCCTCGTCACCGCCGTTGCGCCCCGAAGAGATCGACGTGAAAATGGATTTCGATTCGCTCGCGGCCATCGGTTCGATGCTCGGTTCCGCGGGCATCATTGCGATGGATGAAGACACGTGCCTGCTTGATATGTTGAACGTGACGACGCGCTTCTATCATCACGAAAGCTGCGGCCAATGCACGCCCTGCCGCGAAGGCACCGGCTGGATGGAAAAAGTCCTCAGCCGCATGGTGAAAGGCGGCGGCCGGCTCGAAGACGTGAGCAACATGCCCGACATCGCCAACGGCATCATGGGCAACACCATCTGCCCGCTCGGCGACGCCGCGGCCATGCCGGTGCTCGGCTATATCAAAAAATTCCGCGAGGAGTTTGAGTCGCACGCGAAGACTGGCAAATGCCATACGGGCGAGTTTACGAGTTGGAAGCCGGCGGTGAAGGCGTAATCATGGATTTGTCATTATGAACTGGAAAGAAATTCCTGAAAGCGCAATCGATTTAGTTGCGAAGCATATCAACGATAGGAGCAATAAACCTTACCCGATTCCAATTATTGGAAACCCCAATAATTCAGAAACACCTCAATATTTTGAAATTCTGCCATTCGATAAAATGGATGATTCTGACAGGCGGTTTTATGCGATTGATGGCAGTTACAATAGTCAGGAGTTTTACAATGGTTTGGCAATCGGTGTTTACACCGCCGGTTATATTTGCTATCACAAAGGCAAGCAGTTAAGGATGAACAACTTCGATGATCCTGTAAGGTTAGGGCAGGCATATTACCCTGACAATATCTTGATAACGAAGGATGATCACCACGCTGCAATTTATGATGAGTTGTTCAGTTTAGAACCTGTTAAACAGTTGCTGAATTTTTGGAATGGTGATCTTGAAAAAATTTTTGCGTACAAAAAAGAGATTATTTGCAGAAGCCTTTCTGCTCTGTTGTCTTTTTGCCAAGAAGTATTGGAATGGGCGTTGATTTTTGAGGTGGCGAATTTAGCGGAAACAAAAGCAGGCGATTTTATTCTACGGGATGGCACGTTAAGATCAAATCAGATTGGACAACTCTATTTGGTGAAATTAGGCAAATACCTGACTGAAAAAGAAATTGTTGTTGTTGCAATTACCAAGAATTCTCCAATCAAAATGGAGTTGTCTAACAAGTTCAAGCAAATCGACAACTACTTGCAGGAACAGCTAAAATATGAATATCCATTTACAATAAATGATCCGAAGAGACGAAAATTATGTTGTTGGTTTGAAGTTCCAGAAGTGGTTTTGCTCTCATCATATTCTGGCAATATGTATCCCAGAAAAGATATTCACGGCGGCAGAGGCTTTGGAATTTTCGCAGTTGCAAGGCTTGATTATGTTGAGAAATTGCAAAACTACGATTGGGTAGTTGTTGATGTCAATATCTTCGATGCGCTTCCAGAAGTAGAAACAAAAGGTGACAAATCCATTCGTGATCTGGAAAAATTGCGTCTGCTGTTCAAAGAACTGACACGCTTGACGCAAGAGCATTATATCTTGGGTTATCCTTATCCTTTGGTTGACGTTCACAATTTTATCTCGCTCAAAAAGGACTTCAAAGAAGAGGTTATCAAACGAGTCAAGCTGGCGCTTTATCAGGATCAAAGAATGGACAACGTCGATATCGAAAATTTGTTTTTAGATGTGCATGAACGATTTTAAGTGGGCTGAATTATGGAAAGAAAAGATTTTGGCGTCTTGTATGGACAGAAAACAACTGAAGACGCGCTTTTGATTTATTCGTCTTATGAAGACTCTAAGGCAAGTCCGATTACCGGTGACTTTATTGTTTTAACGCCAAAAGACGAAGACGAAACAAAATTCTTAGCCAGAGTAGAAGCCGAGATATACGATGAAGACCCGATCTTTCGGTCGCAGGACAAAACTTTAGTCGCAGTTCATTTTGCCAGAATAGCCGAGCGAGAGCTTTCGGAAAGAGATAAACAAAAAATTTTCAGCTATACCTACAATGTTCGAATTCTCGGCACTTTTACAAGTGATGGCAAAGATTTTACAACGGCAGTGCGGAAACTGCCGACTGTGGGTTATCATGCGAGATATCTGACGCCACGTGAGATTCAAAACATTTTGAATCGTGAAAATGAAAATGGCGCCCCAATAGGTTATCTTTGCATCGGTGAAGACGTTCAAGAGAAAAAAGGTGAAATCCTTTTCGATGTGGATAGATTGAGAAACAAAAGAACGATGATTTTTGCGCAATCGGGATTTGGCAAGACGAATCTCGTCAAAGTCTTGCTTTCTCACCTTATTAGGAATGAAAGTTATGGAAAACTTATTTTTGACTTGAACGGCGAATACTTTCTCAAAGGCACAAGCACCTATGGGTTGGGAGATGTAAACGAGCAAAAAACCAAAGAGAATTTAGTTGTATATTCGGATAAGGAAATCCCGAAAGAATATAACAATCGGTTTGCCTTCAGCGGGAAGGTTTTGCTCAACATGCGAAAACACCTGACCGTCGGAGATATTTTGAACTTTGGCGCCGGTTTTTCTGAAGTCATGAAATCTTTTCTGCTATATTTGGATGACGAAGGTGTTGGTAACTTTATTGAGAACATTGATGCTTATGTAGCAAGCCCTGAAAACCTCCATCGTGATTTCCCCGATTTCTTCGGCGAATTGAAGAAAAAAGATGCGGATGCGAGCGCTAAAAAAACGATCCTGGCAATTAGAAAAAGGATACGGCATCTAATTGACGAAGGCAAAGGGTTGCATGCGAGCAGTTCGACGCTTGTGGAGAAAGTCTTTGAATTCCTGAAACATGGCAAAACGGTGGTCATTGATCTATCGCTGAAAGACAGCATGGATGCAAGCATCATTTCGTCAATATTGATCAGAAAACTATTTGAGCACAATAAATTTTATTTTACCTCGGGTGATTCAACGAACGTCATCAACACCGTTATTTTTGTAGAAGAGGCCCAAAATGTGCTTTCAGATGAATTTGTCAAATCCAATGCCAATCCCTTCGTCCGAGTGGCAAAAGAAGGCCGCAAGTTCGGACTCGGTTTGATAGCAATCACGCAAAGACCATCTGCCATTTCAGAGGAGATAAGGACTCAGGCAGAAAACTTTTTTGCTTTTCACATGGGCAATTCTGATGACATCAAAGCCTTGGTCAAGTCTAATATCAACTATGACGGTGTCATTGCCAAGTTCGTTCAGAGAGAGACGATCAAGGGCAATTTGTATATGGTTTCATCCGATCAGGCATTTGTTTTGCCTGTGAGAGTTTTTGAATTTGAGAAATTAGCCTAACGTAATGTCTACGAAGATTCCAAATTCAAAAAGGCTGTCAATTGATATGGCTACAAAAGAATACTTCAGAAAAAAAATTATAAACAATTTGGCGCGTTATGGCGTTCGTTTTGATAGCGCGAAGCAAATTCTTTTGACCGACGACATTCGAGCGATGCAGTCTCGGTTAGCAGAACAAACAAACGCCAGAGGCTTAAAATATAAAAACACAGTTGCAAAATTTTTTGCCAAACCGGAAGACATCGATATTCTTAAGGTCAACCCATATCTGCAGCTCGTCGAAACTGAAGCACATCGCAGAATATGGGCCTACGCCGCTTCATTTTGGTCGATTCCGATAACGACCGGCTATGGAAGAAGAATAAGATTTCTGGTGTTTGATCGCCAAAATGATATGCTTATTGGGATTGTCGGACTTGCTGATCCTATCATCGGATTGGGAATAAGAGACGATTTTATTGGATGGAATAAAGATCAAAAAATGAAGCGACTTTATAATTGCATGACGGCCTATATTCTTGGCGCTGTGCCGCCGTATAATCTGATACTTGGTTCAAAGCTGGTTGCTTTGACTCTTATGTTTCCAGAAGTCCGTGAAATCTTTTACTGTAAATATAAAAACAAAACAACGATCATATCGAAAGAAAAGAAAAAACCTTATCTGGTTTATGTAGACACGTTAGGCGCATTTGGGAAATCAGCAATCTATAATCGTTTATTGAATTGGGGTTTTGTTGGATACTCGAAAGGGCAAAGCCATCTTCATATTACAGCCAATGGAAGTTGGGAAACAATCAAGCAACTTGTCCCTAAAAAAGTTTTTAGAACTTACAAATTTGGACAAGGACCGAATTGGAAAATGCGAGTTCTAAAAGCGGGTTTGCGGAAGTTAGGGTTTTCTGAAAAGATGTTGAGCATTGGCTGGCAAAGGGGATATTATGGCTGCCCTTTAGCTGAAAATTGGCGAGAGTACTTATCTGGGGAAACGAACAGACTCGTTTGGACGAATTATGAAAAGGCGGATTTAGTTCAATACTGGAAGGAAAAATGGGTAATACCAAGATTGGATAAATTGAAGGCCAAACTTTCTGCAACTTGTTGATCGGAAGATTGACTTGGCTCTTCCTAATTTTGTACTTTACATCGTTTATGAAAGAGATTCACTATGACGCCGAAGGCGATATACTGACGATTAACTTTTTGGCGACCACTGTGGAGCCACATATCGAAAAGCAAGTCGGATTTGAAATTGCGCGCAACATCGTTTTTTATTTTGATCCAGTGAATGAGAAGCCTTTAGAAATGATTTTGATTTCGTACAGTCATCTGGTTAAATATACAAGGCAAAATCCTTTGAAATTAAAACTGGCGAAATATCCGAAACGTCTGCAACGCACCGCGCTTAAATTGATTCAACAAACGCCGGTTTCACATTTCTTGGAATTGCAAATTTCAGATGCTGAAATTTACGACGCGGTTCGGGTAAAGAAAATAGTTTTGGACCCCAAAATCTTGGAAGAAGCCGCGTAGACAATGCCAACGGTTTTAAAAATTGGCTCATTTCGTTTTCATTTACTATGAGCACCATAATCGTTGAAAAAGAAATCGAGAAGGATTTACAAACTTGCCACTTGGAAACCGAAAAGTGGTCGTTGGAGCAAAATTTGAGTTTGATCCGCTTGATGCAATCAAAGAAAACAATTTTGTGCTAACCGCGTATTTACGCCACTAAACAGTAAGCGAAAAGTTTATGAAGGAAATTTACTACGATGCCGAGGGAGATATCCTCGCGGTTGATTTCCCCCGTGTCAAAGGGAAAAAAGAGCTCGGGCTTCAGCTAGCTGATAACATCGTTTTATATGTTAATCCTTCTGAAGAAAAGCCCGTCCATATGATTCTCCTCTCATATAGTCGGCTGGTCGAGTACACGCGCCGCAATCCTTTGGAATTGGATATTCTGCCGTCATATCCGAAACGCTTGCAACGCCTCGCGCTCAAGTTGCTTCAGCAAGCGCCGGTTGCCAATTTTTTGGACTTGAAGAAGTCCGATACCGAAACACGCCACACAGTAAGAGTTAAGAAATTATCATTAGTGCCGAAAATTTTAGAAGAATTTGTGCCTCCGCTTCGTGTGAAAACCAAAGCCACTGCAAGAAAATCGAAAAGGTATCCTGTTGCAATAGCTGCTTAACTTGAACCTAACTCGTTGAAGAACCCATGCCCACTATCATCATAGACGGAACCCAAATCGAAGTCGAAAAAGGCGCTACCGTTATACAGGCGGCGGAGCGTCTCGGCATCAACCTGCCGCGTTATTGTTATCATCCCGGCTTGAGCATCGTCGGCCAGTGCCGCATTTGCTTGGTGGAAATCGAGAAGATGCCCAAGCTGCAAGTCGCCTGCTATACGCCAGTGACGGACGGCATGGTCGTACACACGCAAAGCCCGAAATCGGTGCGTGGCCGCAAGGACGTGTTGGAATTGCTGCTCGTCAACCATCCGCTCGATTGTCCGGTGTGCGACCAAGCGGGCGAGTGCTTCCTGCAGGATTATTACATGAAGATCGGCCAGTATGACAGCAAGATGGTCGAAGACAAAAACAAGAAGCACAAAGCGCTCGATATCGGCCCGCATGTGATGCTCGATTCGGAGCGTTGCATTCTCTGCACGCGCTGTGTGCGCTTCTGCAATGAAGTGAGCAAAAGCCACGAACTCGGCATATTCAATCGCGGCGATCAAGCCGAGTTGTTGCCATATCCCGACCGGCGTCTCGACAACAATTACTCAGTCAACACCGTTGATATTTGCCCGGTCGGCGCGTTGACCGAAAAAGATTTTCGCTTCGAAGCGCGCGTGTGGTATTTGAAGCAGACGGACTCGATTTGCCCCGGCTGCAGCACCGGTTGTAATATTTCGGTGCATGCCAACACCGTGCGCGATCATCACGCCGATGGCCGTCGCGTCGTGCGCTTGAAACCGCGCTACAATCCCGACGTCAACAAATGGTGGATGTGCGACTTCGGACGGTATTCTTATCAACCGGTTGATGATTCGTCACGCATCACCGCGCCGATGCTCAAAGATGCAAAAAGCGGATGGATTGAAACGTCGTGGGACGTTGCCATCGAAGCGGCTGCCGATAAAATTAAAAAGGCGTTGCCGGTGAAAAAGACGGCGCAAGTCGGTATTTGGGCTTCGCCGCAAATGACGAACGAAGATCTTTTCGTGTTGCGGCAATTGACGCAGAAGCTCGGCATCACACAAATTGCCACAAACGTTGCGCCGAAAGAAAAACCGTTCAGCGACAATTATCTCATTAAAGAAGACAAGAATCCCAACACGCGCGGCGCCGCGGCTTTGGGCTACAATCTCGATATGGAAGCCTCGCGCGGAATGTATCGCTTGGCATTCGATAGCCAGTTGGCGGTGCTGATTATTTTTCATCACGATCTCGCGGCGGGCTTTGATCCGCAACATCTCGCCACCGCGCTCGGCAATGTGCCGACGATTATTTTCATCGGCCCGAATCGCAATGCCACAAGCGAATTGGCGCATATTCTTTTGCCCGCCGCTTCATGGCCGGAGAAAGACGGCACGTTCACAAATTTCGCCGGTCGCGTACAACGCCTTCACCAAGCGATTGAGCCGTTGGGCGATGCGCGGCCGGAGTGGCAAATTATAAAACGGCTCGGCAAAGAACTCGGCGTGTCGGTGCCATATCTTGAAGCCGCTGATGTGTTCGCAGCCATTGGACAAACCGTGCCCGCATTTGCGGGATTGAATTATGAGGTTGTGCGATGTTGAAGGGTTAGCCGGTTTGCTGGTTAGTCCGTTAGCCAGTTTTTTAACTGGCTAACCGGCCAACGGGCAAACAACAAAATAGGGACTTTGGCATGGAGCACGACAGCGCGTGGAAGGAAGTTCTGGAGAAATTATTTGAAAAGTTTCTCTCATTCTTTTTTCCAAACATTCACAAAGACAGCGATTTCTCTCGCGGCTTCGATTTTCTGGACAATGAGCTCCAACAAATCGCCGTCGAGAGCGAGAGCGGCAAACGAGTCGTCGATAAACTGGTGAGAGTGCATCTGCGCAACGGTTTGGAGCAATGGCTGCTGGGTCATATCGAAATTCAGGGCTATGAGCAGAAAGAATTTCCGGAGCGCATGTACGTTTACAATTATCGCATCTTTGACAAGTTCAAGCACGAGGTGATCAACTTGGCGCTATTGACCGATGAGAATCCGAACTTCCGCCCGAACGAATATTCCCGCGCGCGGCGAGAGTGGGGATTTGAAGTGGTGTGCCGTTTTCCCGTCGTCAAGCTGATCGACTATCGCGAGAAATGGACCGAGCTTGAAGCCAGTTCGCACCCATTCGCGCTCATCGTGCGGGCGTATTTGAAAGCGCTGGAAACGATTGGCAACGTGCAGGAAAAGTATTCGTGGAAAAAGCGCTTTCTGCTGGAGTTGTATGAATCGGGCATGGATCGTGAAACTCTGTGGGCGATTTACAAGTTCATTGATTGGATGATCCGATTGCCAAAGGATTTGAACAATACATTTGTCACTGAAATGAAAACCATCGAGGAGGCAAAACATATGTCACTCATCACAAGTGCAGAAGAAATTGGACTTGAGAAAGGGATCGACTCAATCCATCGAATAATCGCTACGCTTATTAAGCGTAAATTTGGCGCGCTGGGGCAACAACTGGCCGAACGTGCTGGCAAAGTGAACCGTTTAGAAATTCTGGAAGAGCTATCGGAAAAACTGTATGACGCTCAGAGCCTTTCCGAAGCTGAAAAAATCTTCAATGAAATCGAGTTCGCGACGAAATTGAATTAAGGTGATTTTAAACATGGCTGAAATCGGAATTGCAGTCGCAAAGATTTTCTTCTTTATTTTTATCTTCGTTTTCAACACGGCGGCGCTGCTGACGTGGGTGGAGCGCAAGCAGAGCGCGGTGATGCAAGATCGCGTCGGCGCGAATCGCGCGGCGATTTTTGGGCTGCGGGCGTGGGGTTTGTTTCACATCGCGGCGGACTCGCTCAAAATGTTTTTCAAAGAGGATTTCACGCCACGCGGCGCCGAGCGTTTTCTTTTTTCGATTGCGCCCGGCATCACCATGTTTTTCGCGCTGGTGGCCTTTGCCGCGATTCCATTTGCTGATCGCTTGGTGATTGACGGGCGCGAAATCGGGATGCAAATTGCCAATCTCAACGTCGGGGTGCTGTTTGTTTTTGCCGCGATGTCGATGGCGGTCTACGGCGTGGTGATTGGCGCGTGGGCTTCGAACAATAACTATGCGCTCATCGGCGGATTGCGGGCCTCGGCGCAAATGATTTCGTATGAAGTCGCCATCGGCGTTTCGATCATCGGCGTGTTGATGGTTTACAATACCGTCGATTTGCAAGAGCTGGTGCGGGCGCAGGGCGCGCTCATCGGCGGTTGGCTGCCGCAATGGGGCATTCTTTATCAGCCCATCGGCTTTCTGCTTTTTCTCACCACCGGCATCGCCGAAACCAAACGCATTCCCTTCGACACACCGGAAGGGGAGAGCGAGATTATCGGCTACCATCTCGAATACAGCAGCATGCGTTTCGGCATGTTCTTTCTCACGGATTTGATCGAGACCGTGCTTATCGCGTGCATCACCGTGACGCTTTTTCTCGGCGGCTGGCAGATACCATTTTTAACCCCCGAAGGTGGCTGGCAAGCGCCTTTTTCGACACCGGCTAATGGATTTCACTTTCCGTGGGGCGGCATGTGGTCGCTACCAAATTGGGTCATCACTACTTTGCAATTTTTCAGCTTCTCGTTCAAAGTCGCGGTGCTGCTGTGGTTCATGATGCTCATCCGCTGGACGCTGCCGCGCTTCCGCTACGATCAAGTCATGTTTCTCGGCTGGAAAATCCTGCTGCCGGTGGCGCTGGCGAATATCATCGTCACGGCGGCGGTGATTGTGTTTTTAGTAAATTAATTTGGAAGTAAAATAAAACTGCAAAGAAAACGCAGCCGATCGAAGAAAACAAGCAAAGCTACTTCTCTCAATAAATCTGCCCGGCGAACCTTATTCTAACGATGTTTGAGAACACCAACGAACTCCTGCAAAAAATCCCGCTCGGCGAGGATTCTTTTTTGGAGTTCAAAATTTCAGGCCGCAAGCCGCTGTATGAAGAAGTTGGCGAAGCAGTCAAGCTTACTATCTTCGGGCGACCCAATCCCAATCGCCCACAAACAAATAATAAATAACTCTAATGCAGCTATTAACTGGAAACCGGCGAACTGACAAACAAGCGAACTGGCTAACCAGTTAACCAGCAACAAGGAACCAGCAACCAGACCATGAACGTACACGATAAATACAAACCGCTCACTTTTTGGGAACGCACTTATCTTCCGCGCATTTGGGACGGGTTGAAAATCACGACACATCATTTCTTCCGCAATCTGTGGCATTTCACGCTGGCGAGCCTCGGCGTGAAAAGAGAGTGGAAAGGCGCGATCACGTTTCAATACCCCGACGTGCGACGCTTGTTTCATCCGCGCCTGCGCACGATGCACCGGTTGACGAAACGCGATGACGGCACGCCGCGCTGCGTCGCCTGCATGATGTGCGAAACGGTTTGTCCGGCGAAGTGCATTTACATCGTTGCCGGCCAGCGTCCCGAAAAGGAGATCGAGAAAGTTCCGGTCGTATTCGACATCGACCTCGGCATGTGCGTGTTCTGCGGCTATTGCGTGGAAGCGTGTCCCGAAGATGCGATTCGCATGGACACCGGCATCATCGAGATGGCCTCGTATTCGCGGCAAGATTTAATTTTAACGAAAGAGCGTTTGTTGAGCCACGTGCCGCATCCGGAGTATTACACCATGCGGAAAGATTTGGAAATTGTCCCGCCAAGCGGGATGCAAATGCGAACCGAGAGCGAGTCCAGTATTTCCACTCATTAAAAACAATATGGCACAAGGATTACGGACGAAATAATTAAAAACGGTTAGATTGTTTTACTTGTATTCGTTTTGCCAATTATATTCTTTGAATCATCATGATGGAAAAATAAATGGCAATGACATCAGAACAAGGACGACTCGCAAGGCAACTGCTGAACCAGCAGAGCATGGGCGTGCTGTCCACGCATTCGCTGGAGGTTGCGGGATATCCGTTTGGCTCGATAACGCCGTATATTCTTGGCTACAACGGCGAGCCGATCATTTTCATCAGCGGCATCGCACAGCACACGCGCAACATCGAGAACGACCCCAGAGTGTCGCTGATCGTCTTCGAGCAAAACGCCGTCGATCCACAGGCCGGCGGGCGGCTCACTTGGATCGGCGACGCGGAGTTGCTCAATCCCGCCGATATGACAATACAGCGGCGTTATCTGCGCTATTTTCCGTCCGCCGCTTCCTACTTGGCGACGCATGATTTTGCCTTTTACACCATTCATTTGCGCCGCGCACGCTTCATCGGCGGCTTCGGACAGATTTACTGGATCGAAACGGCGGACATGTTACTGCCGAATCCCTTTCGCGAGACTCAAACGCAAATCATCGACCACATGAATCAAGATCACCCAAAAGCACTATTGCATTATTGTAAAGTTTTAAAGACCGTTAATGCTGCGGACGTAACAATGACCGGAATTGACGGCGAAGGCTTTGACCTGTTAGCGGATGGCCGAAAATTGCGCATCGATTTCGATTCGCCTATTAGCACGATGGAAGAGGCACGCGCCACGTTGGTGCGATTGGCGCGGCAATAATTTTGTGATTCGAGGAAGATATTTTACAACGCATTGCATTTCAAGGCGAGGCAGGCGCGTATAGCGAGCGCGCGGTGAACGAGTTTTTCCGTGAGCAGTCAATCACTACAGTTCCTTGCCGTACATTTAGCGAGACTTTCGCGGCTGTCCATGATGATAAGGTGATAGCGGCTGTTGTGCCGATTGAAAATTCACTCGCTGGCAGCGTGCATCAAAATTATGATTTGCTGCTGAAACACGAGTTGCACATCACCGGCGAAATTTTTTTACGCATCAGCCATCAACTGATGGCGCTACCCGCGACAAAATGGGAGCAAGTACGGCGCGTCTATTCCCACCCGCAAGCGTTGGAACAATGCCGCGAGTTTTTGGAGAAATGGCCGGTCCTTGAAATCGTACCGGCTTATGATACCGCCGGCAGCGCCAAGCTGCTGGTCGAAAATCAATGGCACGACGCGGCGGCGATTGCGAGCGAATGGGCGGCGGAAAAATATGGCCTCAATATTCTGCATCGGGCGATTGAGAGCAATCAGAAAAATTACACGCGTTTTCTTGTCCTCGAAAAGCAAACGAAAACACCGGTTGAAAACGGCAAAACTTCCATCGTTTTTTCGGTGCCCCACACGCCCGGATCGTTGTTCAAAGCTTTGGCGATTTTCGCGCTGCGCGATATCAATCTACTCAAAATCGAATCGCGGCCTTTGCACGGCAGTCCGTGGGAGTATGTTTTTTATCTCGACTTCGATGGGACGCCAAGTTTGAGCCATTGCGAAAAAGCGCTCGAGCATCTCGGCGAGATCGCGACGTTCCGGCGCGTGTTGGGAACATACGAAAAGGGGAGAGTGATTGAATGATCGCCAATACGTTTTAAAAAATGTGGATTTTGCCGCTAACACTTGCTATTCCGTTTTAAATTTTATATATTGTTGCGAGATCGTTAAAGGCAAAAATTCGCTTAACAGATAACGAAGGAGGAGGAAATGGGCAGAGCTATGCAGCCGCTTCTATCCAAGGAGACCCGCTTCTTGGACGAAGGGCGATATGGCGACAATGTCATCGTCACGAGTGTTGACAAGCTTCTCAATCTCGCGCGACTCAATTCCATCTGGCCGATGACCTTCGGCCTCGCTTGCTGCGCCATCGAAATGATGGCCGTCGGCGCTTCCAAATATGATATCGACCGTTTCGGGTCGGGTGTCTTTCGCCCGAGTCCGCGCCAAACCGATTTGATGATCGTCGCCGGTACGGTGACCATCAAAATGGCCGAGCGCGTTAAGCGTTTGTACGAGCAAATGCCGGAGCCGAAATACGTGCTGTCGATGGGCAGTTGCGCCACATGCGGCGGCCCGTATTGGAAGCATGGTTATCACGTGCTCAAAGGCGTCGATCAAATCGTGCCGGTCGATGTTTATGTGCCCGGTTGCCCACCGCGCCCCGAAGCTTTGCTGGATGGACTGCTGAAGTTGCAAGAAAAAATGCGCCGCGAAAGTTTGTTGCGCCGCAAATTCGAGGAAAAAGTTGCTTAGTTTTGTAGTTGCTCCTTCAGGAGCAAACGTTTGTGCCTAAAGGCACCACTACGAAATTATAAAAAAACCTGATAAATATGACCCCAGACCTCATTGCCGAAAAACTCAAAGCCCAGTTTGGCGACAAGATTTTAGAGTTCGCGAAAGACGCGATGAATCCCGTCGCCAAAGTTGCGCCCGAAGCGGTGCTCGACATTTGCAAGTTTTTGAAAAACGGCGCCGAGTTGTATTTTGATATGTGCCACAATCTTTCCGGCTACGATCTCGGCGCGGGAAAGAATCTCGCGGTGATTTATCACCTCTTTTCGTTTAAACACCGGCATTGGTTCACGCTCAAAACCGAAGTCGCGCGTGACGGCAGCCATCTTCCATCCGTCGCGCTGTTGTGGCGCACGGCGGATTGGCACGAGCGCGAGGTGTTCGATTTGTACGGCATTCACTTCGATGACCATCCCGATCATCGCCGCATTTTGTGCCCGGACGATTGGGAAGGCTGGCCGCTGCGAAAGGATTATGTTGTACAGGAATTTTATCACGGCATTCGCGTGCCATACAAAGAAGATTGGAATCATTTCGATACGTTGGCCGCCAATCCCGAACGCGGGCATTTTGTTTTTCAATTTGAGAGACGGTTGCCGGTGGTGAGTGAGAATGGCAAAGCAGTTGAGAAAAGTAATCAGTGAGCAGTTTTCAGTATTCAGTTCACACAGCTGACAACATGAAAATAGCCCAGAAATTTATTTCTGGGAATCAGCGACAAGCAACCAGCAACGAGCAACCAGTATGCGCCAATATTTTTACGATGTGTGGCAGGGCGTTTTCACCGTGCTGATCGGCATGCGAGAAACATGGAATCATCTTTTCCGTCGCCCCACGACGCTGCAATATCCGCACGTGAAATTCAACCTCCCGCCCGGCACGCGCCAGCAGTTGTTCATGAACGCCGACGATTGCATCGGCTGCTTCAAGTGCGCGCGCATTTGTCCGGTCAATTGCATTTATATCGACACAGTGAAAGCGAAGCCGGCGGAAGATCTCGGCAAAGCTTCAACCGGCAATCCGATTCGCCAGCATTTGGTGCGCTTCGACATCGACATGTTCAAATGCTGCTATTGCGATGATTGCACCACGGTTTGTCCGACCGAGTGTCTATACATGACAGATAAATTTGAAGCCTCGGTTTACGAGCGCAGCAACGGCATTTATCATTTCTCCAAATACGAACCGGCGCTGGCGATCAAGATGCTCGCGGAGCAAGCCGCCGAAGAAGCAGTCGCTGCTGCTGCAAAAGCTGCGAAGGCTGCCGCCGCGCCGAAGAAAGAACCGGCTGCAGCACCGGCACATTAAAAAGCTTCGAACGCGGATGACGCGGATTTGACGGATTTTCACGGATTAAAGGCTTAAACTTAATCCGCGAAAATCTGCGTTATCCGCGTAATCCGTGTTCAAAAAAAATAATTTTAAGGATATCACGATATGTCCACATTCGGCGCCCTCGGTAATATTTTCAAAAAGCAGCGCTATTATTTTGAAGGCGAAGGCGAGATGGTCGTCGATCTCGATCCGTCCGCGGCGTTGGATCAACGCCACGACGAGTTGATCAAAGCGCGGCAATCCGGCAATTTTCCCGGCGACGAAATGATCGTCAACATGGGCCCGCAGCATCCTTCGACGCACGGCGTGTTGCGCTTGGAGCTCGTGCTCGATGGTGAGATCGTCAAGAAGGTCACACCGCATGTCGGTTACTTGCATCGCAACTTCGAGAAGCACGCCGAGAACGTCGGCTGGAACGAAGTGATTCCCTACACCGATCGTCTCGATTATCTCGCGGCCATGAACATGAATCATGGCTATTGCCTCGCCGTCGAGAAATTGCTCGGCATCAAAGAACTGCCCAAGAAGGTTGAATTCATTCGCGTCATTTGCGCCGAGTTTATGCGCATCTCCAGCCACTTGATGGCGATTGGCACGTTCGGCCTCGACGTCGGCGCGGTCACGCCGTTTCTCTGGGCTTTCCGCGACCGCGAGCGCATTCTCGATTTGTTTGAAGAAATTTCCGGCGCGCGGCTGTTGTACAATTATATTTGGATCGGCGGCCTCTCGCGCGATATGCCGTCCGGATGGATTAAGAAAGCGACTGCGTTTCTCAACGAGTTCGAGCGCAATATGAAGGAGTTTAACCGGCTGCTAACGGGCAATCATATTTTTGTCAAGCGCACCGCCGATGTCGGCATTTTGCCGCCGGAAGTGGCGATCAATTGCGGCGCGACCGGCCCGGTGCTGCGCGGTTCCGGCATCAAATGGGATTGCCGCAAAGATGAACCGTATTCGATCTATCCGCAATTTCAATTCGACGTTCCCGTCGGGGAAGGCCGTTACGGTCCGATTGGCTCGGCGTTTGATCGCTATTTCGTGCGCTTGCGCGAGATCGAAGAGTCGGTCAAAATTCTACGCCAGGCGTTGCCGCAATGCCCCGAACAGGGCGATGTGAAAGAAGCGATTCCGCGCCGCATGAAACCGCCGGCGGGCGCCGAGTGTTACGTTCGCAGCGAAGCCCCGCGCGGCGAAATCGGCTTTTACGTCCGCTCCAACGGCAGCGACATTCCCGACCGCGTCCGCTGCCGCTCCTCGTGCTTCGTCCACGTCAGCCTGCTCGATGAAATCAGCCGCGGTTGCATGATCGCGGACATGATCATCAACATCGGCAGCATTGATATCGTGCTGGGAGAAGTGGATCGGTGAGCTTTGCTTTATACAAAACATGAAAGCATTTTCAAAAGACCATGAACCGAATCGAATTGCAGCGCTTGTCTCGCCTTCGTATCCGCGACGCTAAAATTTTGTTGGCATATGGCGCTTTTGAAAGCGCTTATTACCTTGCCGGTTATGCCGTCGAGTGCGCTCTCAAAGCCTGCATCGCCAAGCAAACGCAGCGGCACGACTTTCCGGACAAAAAACTTGCGGATGATAGCCATACGCATGATTTGAAAAAGTTGGTAGGATTGGCAAAATTAGAGGAAGCGTTGCAGCAAGAAATCAACTCAAATAATATTTTTGTCGAACATTGGCGCGAGGTGCGAGCGTGGTCGGAGTTGGCGCGATATCAGAATGCCACACCGGAAATGGCGGAAAAGTTATACGCCGCAATTGCTGATCGTAATCATGGAGTTTTAACATGGCTGAAAAAATTTTGGTAAAAGAGGCGCTGGAACGAGAGAAGATTGAAGCCGGCAGTAAGCTCGTGCAACGGCTTGCCAAAACGGAAATCAAACCCGTGGCCGCGTTGTGGTTGTGGCGTGCGGAGAGCTTGGAGTGGTGGCTGGTGATCGCTTCACCATGGTTAGACAAGCAAGGCTCTCGCGGTTATCGCAAAATCGATGCAATGATTTCCAGCAAGGACGATCCCATACCGGAGCTTCAACCTTTGGATATTTCCGTTTTAGACACACGGACACCTTTGATCAAAGGCTTACGCGCGCATGCAAGAAAGCATCGCACCAATCTTGCCGGCCAGAGATTCAGGGGCACTTGGTTCGGTGACGCCTCTGTGGACGACGCCTACGTGTACTTTGTCAAGTGACGGCGCATTGACCCATGACGAATATAACCGAGGAACATGGAAATCATGACAAACCTTGCCACAGAACAAATCGCTCAAGCATGGGATAATTTGCAATCTCTCATTCCCGTTTCGCCAATTCGAAACGAACAACAATATGACCAAGCTTTGGAAAAACTTCATGCGCTTTTGGATATCGTCGGCGATGACGAGCGACATCCGTTGTACGAAGTGTTGGATACGCTTGGCACTTTGATACACGCTTATGAAGAAAATCATTATCCGGCTTCACCGGTAAGCGGCACTGCCGTTCTGAAGTTTCTCATGGACGAGCATCAAATCGACGCCTCGGATTTTCCCGAGCTTGGCAGCAACGAGATGGTTGCCGAATTGCTCGAGGGCAGACGGGAATTGAGCGTGGAAAATATCCGCGCTTTATCAAAACGCTTCAATCTCTCGCCGGCAACGTTTATCTGAGCCATTGCCAAAAGCCATTCACCTTTCGCCGAGCTTCGCTGAAGTGCGCTGAGCACATTTTCGCCTCAGCGGCCAACCGCGAGAGTCGGCGTTTTCATTTTAACAAAAATTTAAATTAACAAGACCGTTACACGTATCACGTTACACGTGTAACGTGATACGTGACACGGCCTTAACATGAAAAATCACGTTTATGCCCACGCGCGAAGTTCTTGAAGTTGACGTTCTCTTTGTCGGCGCCGGCCCGGCCAGTTTGGTTGGCGCGTTGTATCTGCAAAAGCGGCTTGCAGCCAACGGCATGGATAACATTTCCATCGCCATTATCGAGAAGGGCAGGGAGGTGCACTCGCACGCGCTCTCCGGCGCCGTGTTTATTCCGCGCGCCATCCGCGAATTATTTCCCGACTTCGATACGATTTGCAACATTCCGAAAGCCAAAGTGACAAAGGACTCGGTTTATTTTCTCACGGAAAAGAAGGGACTAAAATTTCCAATCACACCGCCGCCGTTGCAAAATCATGGCTGCTATGTGCTCTCGCTGCAAAATCTCGTCGCGTGGCTGGGGCAAAAAGTGGAGGAGGCGAGCATCAATCTTTTTCCCTCTTTTCCGGCAGCGGAGTTGTTGTATGAGAATGACGCGGTCGTGGGCGTGCGCACGCGCGATCAGGGTGTCGACAAAGATGGCAAACCGAAAGCGAATTACCAACCTGGCGTCGACATTCGCGCGAAAGTGACCGTACTTGGTGAGGGCCCGCGCGGCACCTTGGCGAAAATGCTGATTGCCAAAAAGGGACTCGACAACGGCAGAAGCCCGCAGGTTTATGCCATCGGCGTCAAAGAAGTTTGGGAAGCGCCGCACCACCGCGCCGGCGAAGTGATTCACACCATGGGCTATCCGCTCGACACGCGCACGATGGGCGGCGGCTTTCTCTATTTTATGCCGGACAATTTGGTTTCCATCGGCTTGATCGTCGGTCTCGATTATCAAGACCCGTTTCTCGATCCGCATCATGAGTTCCAGCGTCTCAAAGCGCATCCGCTGATTCGCGACATTTTGCAAAACGGCAAAATGGTAAGCTACGGCGCGAAGACGATTCCCGAAGCCGGCTTGTATGCCATGCCGCAAATGTACACCGACGGCTGCCTGCTCATCGGCGACACCGCGGGATTTCAGAACGTGATGAAGTTGAAAGGCATTCATCTTGCGATGAAAAGCGGCATGTTAGCGGCGAAAACCATTGTCGAGGCTCTCAAGCAAAATGATTTCTCCGCGACAACCTTGCGCCATTACGAATCACGTTTTAAAACCAGTTGGGCATACGAAGAAATGCGCCAAGGCCGCAACTTTCATCAGAGTTGGGAGCACGGCCTGATTCCCGCGTTGTTCAATGTCGGCCTGCAATTTTTAACCGGTGGCTGGGGCTTCAAAGAGCGCAAGCATTTTGCCGCCGGCCACACGCGCCTGCGCAAAATCGCCGACCATTACGGCGTGCCGCAGCGTGATGAGAAATATGCGACGCTCGCGTTCGACCGCCATTTAACCGTCGATAAAGTGACGGATGTTTTCAACGCCTACAATTTGCACGATAAAAACCAACCGGCGCATTTGCTGGTCGCCGACTACGATATTTGCAACAACCGCTGCACCGTCGAATATGGCAACCCGTGCCGGCATTTTTGTCCGGCGAATGTCTACGAAATGGTGCAAGATGCAAGTAGCAAGTTGCAATTGCATCTGAATCCATCGAATTGCGTGCATTGCAAAACCTGCGACATCATGGATCCGTATCAAATCATCACCTGGGTGCCGCCGGAGGGAGGGAGCGGGCCGAATTATCGGAATTTGTAGTATTACCGGCCACAAAAACTATTATTATTTGGAAATCATTAAATTATCATGAACCGCTTATCGGAACCTGATGCACTTGAAAAAGATCGCCAGCTTTGGCAAGCCTTGAAGAATGGCGACGCGCAAGCCTTGGAAGCGCTGTTTCGAAGCCACGTCGTTTTTTTGCGTGACTATGGCGTAAGACTGTGCGGCCGGGAAGAATTGGTTGAGGACGGCATTCAGGAGGTCTTTCTCCAGCTCTGGGAAAAACGTCAATCCCTTTCCGAGATAAATTCGGCTCGAGTCTATTTGCTGGTGGCTTTGAAAAATCGCCTGCTGAATGCTCTGGCCAGAAAAAAAAGAGCGCAGGCGGCTCATGAGCAATACGGCATTCTACTTGACGATGAGAGTTTTTCGCTCGAAGAAATTTTCATCGCGCGAGAAGAAGAGGCGGCAAAGAAAAGGGCGTTAGAAGCAGCGCTAAAACAAATTTCGCCGCGCCAGCGCGAAGCTTTTTACCTCAAGACGCGCGAAGAATTGTCCTACAATGAAATTGCCGAGACGATGAATATTTCCCCGCAGGTGGCGCGAAATTATGTTTCGGAAGTCTATGAAAAATTGCGGGAATTGCTGCCGGCTTTCAAGCCATGAAAGTTTCCTGACAAAATAATTTGCCGGCAAAATAAGACGTTACATTTTTTCAATTCATTTGTCCCTATTATGAAGGCTTGGAAAAAGCGCATGAGCTCGGGCCTCCTCAGAGATATCAGTGATCTATTATTTATAAGGAAAGTATTGCAGATATGAACGACAACAAGCAAACGGCATCCTGGTTGCTCGGCGACGAGTCTTTTCGCGCCTGGCTTGCAGGCAAAGCTGGGGCCGCAGAATCGTCGCAATGGAACGATTGGCTGCACGAGTCCCCGGATCATCGGCTCTTGTACGAAGAAGCAAAACACTTGATCAGCCGGACGCGTTTTCGCTCACTCGAGCCGCCTCATATCGATTTGCAGTGGGAAAAACTGCGGCTCAAATTGAAGCCTGCCAAGGCGCGGCCCCAATCGATTTTCGCGTTGGCGGATTGGATGGACAAATTGCGCCTTCGCCAGCCATGGCCGCGCTACGCGCTGGCCATGGCCGCAGTGGTTTTAATTGTGGCGAGCGCTCGATACTTTCATGTTTTTGATTTTGACAAAAGCATGCCGAATATCTCCTTGCAAACAATTTCAACCGAGTTCGGACAACGTTCGACGATTGATTTGCCGGAAGGGACAAGAATCACTTTAAATGCCAATTCAACGCTGCGATATCCAACCAATCTTCCGGCGCTAACGGATCTTCGCTTTGAGCTAAAGGGCGAAGCCTATTTCGCGGTGTCGACACGAACGGAAAAACCCGGACACCATTTCATCGTCCATACGGCGGATGGCGCCGTCCAAGTCACGGGCACACGTTTCGTCGTGCATGAACGCGGGATGGGAACTCGGGTGGTTGTCGAGGAAGGCGGGGTGGAAGTTTTCTCCGATGACAATAGAAACGCGACGCCCGATATTGCCAGAGTTTCGTTGAAGCCGGGAGACCTGGTACACTTCAATCGCGGCGACAAAAATTTGTTGCCGTCCCGCCGAAGCGGGATCGCGGTCGCGCCTTATACTACCTGGCGCGAGAAGCAGTTGGTGTTCGAGAAAACGCCTTTTCGCGAAATCGTTCAGCGTTTGCAAGAAACCTACGGCGTCCAAATCACGGTCAAGAATGAGCGATTGCTCGATCGGAGGCTTTCCGGAAAAATTAAAAATTTTAATCTGGTGATTACAACGGACGCCCTGGCCTCGGCTCTGAACGTGCCGGTTCGCCGTACGGAGCAGATGGTGGTATTTGGCGACTGAGCGGGTAACGATGGATCGCGGGATTATTGGATTGGCGAGTTTTGGATTGTTGTGGCAATGGTTTTCCAATACTCGTTTAATCCAATGATCCATCAATCCCAATCTTCCAAAATGATGCTATGCGTTCCTGCATGACGGCTTTTCTGACATGCGCGATGAGCTTACTCGCGGTTCCGGTTTATGTTCAGGAATTGACCTCTAAAACTTTTGATGGATCGAAAGCGACTCGAGCCAACGCGCAACTCGTTCCTCTCGAAGAGGCGTTGGCGAAGATCGAGGCGCAATATAATGTCACTTTTGTTTATGACGAAGCGGTGGTCGGAGGCATTCTCGCGCCGCCTTTGGCTTTGGCATCACAAAATCTTCAGGAAGCGTTGCGGGCAGTGATTGGGAAAAATCTCATTGCGTATGAATACGTCGGCAGCAATGTTATCGTGCTCAAGGCGGCGGCGTTAAACGCCGTTGCTCCCCGGGGAACGATAATCGGCAAGATTACGAATTCAGAAACCGCAGAAGGTCTTCCCGGCGCCAACGTTTGCGCGGTTGGCAAAAAAGCCGGCGCCAGCACCAATGCCAATGGCCATTACGAGTTCACGATGGCGCCGGGCGCTCATAAGATCAAAGCGACATTCATTGGTTATTTAGCCGTTGAAAAAGAAATACAGGTTCGCGCCGGCGAAACCGTGGCGGTGGATTTCGCGCTGGCCGAAAGTCCGTTATTGGGAGAAACGCTGGTGGTGTTGGGGTCGCGCCAAGCTCGAACCGCGGTTGAAACTGCGGCGCCGGTTGATGTGATTTCTTCCGAGGCCGTAAGAAAATCTCCGCAGTTGGAGCTCGATCAAGCGCTCACCTATCTCGCGCCTTCATTCAATGCCTCGCCTCAGACCATTGCCGGTGGAACCGATCATCTCAACCCGGCCAGTCTGCGAGGGCTGGGGCCGGATCAACTCTTGGTGTTGGTTAATGGCAAGCGCCGCCACCCCAGCGCGCTGGTGCACGTCAACGGCACTTTCGGGCGTGGCTCCGTGGGCGTGGATTTGAATGCGATACCAACCGCTGCGATTGAAAGGATCGAAGTTTTGCGTGACGGCGCGGCGACGCAGTATGGCTCCGACGCCATTGCTGGCGTGATTGATGTCATCTTGAAAGAACGCTCAAAAGGCCTCGAAATCAATAGCATGGCGGGGGCGACTTACAAAGGCGATGGCGAGCAAATTTCACTTGATGCCAATTATGGATTGCCCTTGGGCGAAAGAGGATTTCTCAATCTCACCGCAGCGCTTTTTGATCGCGGCAGGACCAATCGTTCCGGAACTTACGAGGGGCAAGTATTTTTCAAAGACCGGCAATCCGACGATGCCGAAATTGGGCGCCGGGGTTTGACGCGAGATGATTTTTCCATGAAAACCGGCCAAGCGCAAGCAACAGTTGGCGGGCTCTTTTTCAATTCGGCTTATTTGCTATTTGACGACGCCAAATTCTATGCCTCCGGAGGTCTGTCGCATCGAAAGGGCCGCGCCTCCGGATTTTATCGACTGCCTTATCAGGAAGCGCAAATCGTATCGAGCATTTACCCGAATGGCTTTTTGCCGGAAATCCATCCGAAAATAGCGGACTATTTCTTCACGGCGGGAATGCGAGGCCATTTGCGAGGTTATGATTTTGACGTGAGCTTCACCGGCGGCGCCAACCGGTTTCAATATAATATTGAAAACAGCGTCAATGCTTCGATGGGCGCCGCCAGCCCGCGCTCATTTTATGCCGGAACGCTGCGCTTTGGCCAAACTTCCGGAAATCTCGATATCATCAAGTCCATCAAAACTCGTGCGATTAAATCCCTTGCCCTCGTCTTTGGCGGCGAATTTCGCACCGAACGCTATAAACTCGAAGCCGGCGAAGAAGCCTCGTGGCAGCTTGGCAATGGCGGCCATCGCGCCGGCATCGATTATGATACAACCGCCACGGGCCAGCCCAAAGAAGCCGGATCACAAGTCTTCGTCGGCTTCTTGCCCACCGACGCGGTCGATCGCTGCCGCAACAGTGTAAGCGCTTACGCCGGTCTTGAAACCGAATTGAGCGGCAAGCTGCTGGTCGATCTCGGCGGACGTTTTGAAAATTACAGCGATTTCGGCAACACGGTCATTGGAAAAGTCGCGGCGCGTTATGCGCTCGTGAAAAATTTTTCTTTGCGCGGTGCGATCAGCACCGGCTTTCGCGCGCCTTCGTTGCAACAGGTCTGGTTCAGCAGCGTCAGCTCACAGTTTCTGGCGGATCCGATTACCGGCAAGATCGTTCCGAATAAGGTGTTGACCACGAACAATAAGAGCAATATCACCAAAGCTTTTGGCATTCCCGCTCTCGAAGAGGAAAGCTCCACCAATCTCAGCGTCGGCTTTACGATGCGGCCGCATCCCAAGTTATTATTGACGGCGGATTACTATCGCATCGACATCGATGATCGGATCGTGCTGACCAGTCGGTTTAGCGATCAAAACCCGACCTTTGCAAGAATTTTGGCGCCGTTCAAGCCTCTCGGCGTCGGTCAGGCGCAGTTCTTCTCGAATGCCGTGGATACGAAAACCGCCGGCGGCGATTTGGTGGCGGTGTTCTTTACACCGTTAGGCCGAGGCCGGCTTGATTTGATGACGTCGGCAAATTTTACGAAGACGAAAGTTCTGCGAATAAACGTGCCGGCAGAGTTGGCAAAAAAAGTCTTGCCCGGCGAATCAATTGATGCGGTCAAAAGCACGCTGTTCAACCGTGAAGAATATAACCGGCAGGAAGACGCTTTGCCGCGGCAAAAGGCAAACTTCTCCGCCAGCTATAGTGTGGGCCGGATTGGCATTTTGACGCGCGCCACCTATTTTGGCCCGGTGGAATACAAGCCGGACAGTCCACTCTTTGACGAATCATTTTCGGCGAAGACGCTCTTCGATCTCGCTCTGTCTTTTGCGCTGATGCGGAGCGCGACGCTCAGCCTCGGCGCGAACAATATCTTGAATACGTTTCCGGACGAGCACGCGCCGCCGGAAGAGCGCGCACGGCTTGGACTGAAGTGCAATCGGGACTACGGCAATTTCGTGTATAGCCGGCGCGTGACTCAATTCGGCACGAACGGCGAATTTTATTATGTGAAGATGGCGCTGAATCTGTAATGGCATCATAGCTCTCAGCCGGATACATTACATTTTTTTATTTCATTTGTCCCTATATTGAAGACTTCAAAATAAGACGCGGCGTCCTGATGCGGTTGCTGGAAAAAGCAATTTTTCAGCAAGAGCAGTCTAGCGGTTCCTTTTAATCAAATCGATCTCGACACTCTCGGAGGTAAAAGCCATGCAGCGACAAACTGCTCGCGGGATAACTGTTCCCATTTTTAATCCCGCTCGACATTATTTTAGAGCGGGACTCTTCGCCGGCCTCTTGTCATTCACAATGGCGTTCGGTCAAACGATGGAGGCGATCGAGGGAAAGGTCACGGATGCGGCAACGAACGATCCGCTTCCCGGCGTTCACATTATCGTGCTCGGAACCCAGTTTGGCACCTCAACGCGCATTGACGGCACTTATCATTTGAAGCTCGCGCCCGGAACTTACAATCTTCAGGTCAATTTTATCGGATACAAGACGGTGAAGGAGAAAGTTACCATTGGACCGGGCAAGGGAAATGGCGCGCCCCTCACGAAGGATTTTCGCCTCGACGAAAGCGCCGTC